>Ga0207696_1000060_pt1 | contig 243589 bp, 261 predicted proteins | sample KBSS54metaG_FD_184403 | JGI IMG/M metagenome (GOLD analysis project Ga0207696, IMG submission 184403) | Switchgrass rhizosphere microbial communities from Kellogg Biological Station, Michigan, USA - KBS S5-4 metaG (SPAdes) (version 2) | ecosystem: Host-associated > Plants > Roots > Rhizosphere... | reverse complement strand
GCGCAGGTTAGGGTTAGCACTGAACATAATCTCACGTGCCAATGCCGCGATGCGAACTGGATCAGAGCCGTGTAGTAATGCAGGCAGATCAAAATCTACCGCACCTGGGTCGTCAGTGAGGGTCTCTTTGTAAAGACCACCCATACCAGGGTACTCGAGGTCTTTCTCCGTGATCTTGGAGATAGTGTCCCCGGAAGCATTCATGATGTAAACGTTGCCAGTGATCGGATAAGACCGATTCTTACCTGGCAGTGCGTGTTGGATTACCAGCCCACGGTTACCGCCCGGTGGAGTACCTAAGTTGACTTTGATGTCAACCGGTTCTTCTACAACCAGCATGCGGAAACTCTTGTTGTCGCGGTCCATCATTTTGATAATGAGGTTCATGTAAACTACTCGTATTAGTTAGTGGTTTGTCTTACTGGTATTACGTACGTGCTATGTTGCCTAAGGTCAGAGCCGCCCCTGACCTTAGTATTACTTTGCTCGGTAGAAATTAACTAAAGGTAACCGGTCGGATATCAAAAACTTCATTATCCAAATTGACGGTAAAGGCTTGTTTGTTAAGAAGGCTGTCGACTTTCCAGCCTTTGTCTGGAATATACTCAAGCCCATGGGACTCTTTTTCTTTGGCCGAAAGTGTATCGACTGTACGGCACCCTAGTTCAGTAACTACGATATGCGGCTGAGATGCGCACTCCATGATACCTAACGTTTTGTCGAAATGAGGATTTACATACAAAATCCATGGTCCATTAGGTGGCAAATCTATCATCCACTGGAACATTTGGGTAAATGGATCAACATGATCTGCGCTAATCAATTCGTTCAACTGATCAAGGCTGTTGCTAGGGAGGAATTGCAATTTACCAAGACCCAAGTAAAGAGTCGGTGAAGCTGCACGTAAATCTTTAGCACTATTCCAAACGGTAGCTGGATCACTCCCCTGGACACTCCCACCTGGATTCAATGGAGGGAACTGCTTAGGTATTTCGCTATGTTTATTCAATTCTTCCCAGTCAATAGGGCGGTCCCCGCCGAGTATTTCCCGGATAGGTTGTAATACTGCTTCGGTCTGTTCTTCAATACGCACTGGAACCATGAGCTTGTCATAGCTCACTTCACTCAACACCACGCCATCAGGGTTCATGATGGTGACGTCACCAGTTACCGGAATAACTTCAGAGCGGAAGTCACCAAAACCCTCGACCACCACCAATGGGTTATTGGACTTGGTCGCAGCAAATACAGCCACACGGCCAGCATGTAACACAGGGATCAAATGGAACCCGACTTTATCCGAGTGCATTACCTTGATAATAGTTACTGGTTTAATCATGCGCTAGCACCCCCGATTAGGTTAATAGTCTCTTCTTCAGACAAGTTAAACGTAAGGCTTCCATTAACTGGTAGTGGGGCTCGAGTAATTTCGTCCACACCAATAGCAGCGTACGCCAATTCAGTGGTAGACGGTTCAATGTAAAGCTCGTGGTCACGGAACACTGCAAAGAAAGCACGTTCGTATCCCAGCAGTACTATCGGGCACTCATCACCAAAATACGGCTTGGGTATATACACCGATACCGGCAACCTATTGTTGAGGTGGGTGCGTATACGCGCTTTCCAAACCTCGTCCTTACTAATACCCTTTAATCTGCTCTTTAGCAGGGACATCCAGAACTCTTTGCTTTCTGGGGTATCTGGTAGGGGTGGGTGTATCAGATCGGCTAGTTTTACCAATTGGATCAAAGCGCCGGTTTGTGATTTAATTTCCACGTCACCGGTAAGTTGGTAAATGTGGTCGTTATCCATAACTTCCCCGTCTATTTCAACTGGACTGCGATGGATAGTCATTATACCAGCTCCCTTATGGAACTGTATGGTGTGTTTTTCATTAACCTGGAGTATAGTACCTACTGAACCCCAACTAGTAAACAACGTTACAATAAGACTCATGACGCACCCTCTACACTATCGGCCGTGACAGTTTGGATTACTTCACCGTTTGCATTACAGATCTCCACTTCCCCATCAAAGCCGTAGGCGGTAATGCTGTTACTAGATCCATTAACTGAAGGGATACATACGTGTGGATCTGAATTGGTGTACCGACCGAATTCAATACGCTCTCCAACTTTAACGGTCAATACGTTTTTCACAACGCCTTTGCTGTTTTTAACGATTACCAACATTGCCAACTGACTCATACTTACTCCAATTATTAAAATGCGTGTATAAACCCTACCTAGCTTATTAGCTAGGTAGGGGTACCATTAAACGGCTTCTACTACGATCGGGTCTTCGACTTCTGGCTTCGGATGAGTGGAAGCTTCACCAGGAGTAGTCTCCGGCTTAACCGCTTCATCCTTGGCGTCCTTCGGATCCTTGACCACCAGGTGCGCAGGCCGTACCGATTTAACTTCTGGTACCGGCGGGAACACGAACACGTCCACGTCACCACCGGACATCACGTCCAGCTTGCAGGCAGTCTTAACCGCCTTAGCCGCATTCTGCCCCACGCACATAGCAGCCAGTGCAAAACGGCTGCCGCTACCGCTGGAGTACGGAACGTTCACCGGCAGCAGGAACTGTTCTTCACCACGCTTCTCTTTGTTGGCGTAGATGCTCCAGGCCAGTACCTCGTGGCGCTCAGTAATGAGGATCGCCTCGAAGTCCAGTTCCTCGTCGTGTGTTACCCGTGTACGGTAGTCGATACCCTTACGCAGGTACTCCTTGATATACTCAATGGAATGTGCCTGGCCACACACGCCGAATGCGATGATGCGTACACCAGCTGCTTCCCAGTACTCGGTAGCTTCGTCTGGCTTGTGGATCTTCTTGAAGTTACCTGGCATGGCCATCCAGCCTTTGGTAGCCTGACCATCACTTGCCATCATCCCTTCGCTAACTGCGATAGTAGTCATTTACTATAAACCCCTTAGGTACCAAATAATGATCGTCTGCCTAACTAACCAGTAGTAAGCAATAACATAACACTCTAGCAAATAAATAATCCGGTGTTATTCATACTGGTAATGTAGATTTAAGTATTTCTTAGGTAATGCAAATATAACCCTTACCCTACCCTCCCTAAGGAAGATAGAGGTATAATAATTAATATATATTTTTCTAATTTTTGACACATTCTATGTCTATTTAAATTTAGTAATATAGTAAAGGGGGCTGCGCCCCCTTTACTAGTCATCTATGCTAAAGCATAAAGGCTATGAGTCTCGTCATCTACTAACGTAGATTCCTCGGCCTAAGCATCCTCCCCGGTAAGGCTATTCACTCCGTTCCGTTCGCCGAAGGCTCACTTCACTACGTTCATAACCTTACCACCCCTCCTTCAAAAATCTGAAATGAGAAAGTGGCAATTAACATAACATACAAACCAGATAAAAATTAAGAGATGCTATAGACCTACTTAGAGGTAAACAGACATGAACGCGGTTCAATATGCAATCAATCGATTACACGGAAGTGACATCGATGAGTATTTGCTCAAGCTAGCCTTTGAGCAAAATCCAAATACCAACTGGTCAGGTAACTGGTACAACACTGTTAATGCCACTACGATAGACCAAGGGGTACTGGAGAAAGTAATCCACCGTACGGTATTGCCAGCCTGTAATGCGCGGGGTGGTAAGACTGAGTACATCGATATCTCTAGCAGCCGTATCCGTGACTTGGGCAACGGTTGTATTGAGGTTAACGTACCAGACATTATCACCGGTGGTCGAAAGATCATTAGTGTGGCCGAAGTCTACTTGGGTTCCATGACCTCTGCTACTGGTATGCTGGGCATTGGTATCAACGATAACGCACTGTGTGGCCAGGGTGCTATCAGTGACATGACGCAGTCGTTGTTGGACTCGATTACCCCTAGTCGTATGTTCCCGGTTACTTTTACCAACATCCACATGACTGGTAACAACAGTTTCGTGATCTTTGGTATGAACTCCGGTACGTTCTCCATGTCAGCCAAAATGACCTTGGAGTACGATGAAGGGCTGTCCAGTATCAGCCCACGACACCACGAGCTGTTTGCAGACCTCGTAGAGCTCGCTGTGAAGGCTTATATCTACCGTACCTGCCGTAGACCTACCAGTGACGCTGTAAAGCGCGCAGGGGTCGCCCTGGACGATATCAAAGACGATATCGCTAACTATCGCTCGGCATGGGATGACTATAAGGAAATGGTCAAGACCACTTGGACCAATGCCATGGCTTGGAGCGATCGCCTGACTGTAAACGAGACCATCAAGTCGTCGGTCCCTAGACGAATGTAAGGTAACCCTATGACAGCTTTTGTCCCCTTCAGTTGGTTCGAGCCGCTATCGGAACACGGTATCGGTTGTATTGCTGGGATGGAGGAACTCTTTAGTGATATTAACTACAAGAGTGACCAAGCTATCCTGGCCGTGTGTAACAAGTTTGGTGAGTACCTAGACATCACCCCACAATGGGCTATGTCACTGCGACGCTATGTTTATGGTTTCACCACCCGTACAGTGGGCATGGTCAACTATCTGGACTTCTTCGGTAGCCCTTACCTGGGACTCCAGAAAATTACCTTTACCACTGGGGACCGTAACTTATGGTTCAGCGAGATCTTCGACGTCGACGAAGAAGAGCTCAAAGAGAACCTGCACGAAGTTAAGTCCATTCAGAAAGAGTGGAACGTAGTAGGGGATGTGTTCAACATGACCATCCCTTATCTGTTGTACCGTACGTACCACTCCAAGCTAGACCACAAGACGAAACACCAAGCAATGGTGGATATCGTCTGCATGTATCACTACAAGTGCTTTACCAGCATCATCCACAACGACTACCCTTACCAAGCACGTAAGGAAGTGGTCCTGGAAACCTACAACCGCTTGTCGAAGAAATACGACATCAAGCAGTACGGTAGCTGGCGTGCACTGATTGAAGCCCGAGCGAACTTCATCCTGGATCCCAAGACTGGTATCCACTTCGATGCGTTCACCAAAATGGACGACGATAAAAAGATCGTCTACATGGTCGGGGATATCCAGAACCGGTTCCGCCGGGTAATCAACGATATCAACAAGGTATTCCACGAAGTAAAGAACAAGACCAACATTGTCTCCATTGAAGGAGCAAAGGTAAACCTCCAGGACGAGATTACCATCAAGTCGGTGTCCAAGGAAGTTACCCAGAACAACTTGTATATTGACCGGATCCTCACGGAGGAAACGTCGTTCTACAAGCCAGAGCTGGTTAACTATGCCTCCTCCGTTTTGGAGCACCCCAATACCGAGAAACTCGCTTACTTGGTACAGCAGTTACCCGGGGCCTACAAGAACCCCAAAGACAAACATGCTAAGGTGTTTGTCGATGCCGTAATCGAACACATGTGGGAATACCTGCACTCGAACGGCATCAAGAAGACCAACGTGTCGGAAGTCCTTGTTAGACTACGTGGTGCATATGGGGCACCCAAGTCCAACAACAACACCGTTAAGGTGGTACGCCAGGAAGGGGAAGAAGTCGTCCGTAAACTGACGGGTATCAAAACCCCGATGGCGGTACAATCCTTGCGTGCTGGACTCAGTCTGTACATCGTTATCCGAATCCTTTCCAAAGACCTCTACGACTAAGGTAAGACCATGACCATCGCCAACGCTAAAATCGAACGCTACAACGAAACCCACATCCTGGGTGTAGCGGAGCTGACCCACTCGAAAGGCACCGAAGAAGTGCGCTTTGTAGCACCGAAGCCAGTGGAAGGTTTCGACCCGCACGGCAGCCCAGAGCTCGATGCCAGTGCGCGTTATTTCTCCAGCCCAATGATCGCGCATACCAACTTCGACGACCTGTCGAATAACGTGGAACTCACCCCAGCGTTCATCGGTCGCGACCTGGGTGCGATGCAAGCCCACCTGGTCAAGAACTTTAAATAAGCGGTCATATACCCTCCTGGCCGTCAAGGCCAGGAGGGTATAGTCCTTATGCTGCAAGTTTACGTTCAAGCATCCGTTTAGCGCGTTCGATCTTAGCCCCTTCAAGCAGGCTGTCGACAGTAAGCAGCTTCGCGGTTTCTGCTGGGAGCAACTTAGTTAACTTACGGATCTCTGCTTCCAGACGCAATGCCAGAATGTTGTCATTGGTTTTCAGCAGTTCTTCAGTAAGCCCGTTGATTTTCAACCTGATGTTGTCAAAGAACGCCACAATACTCGGGTCCATCTTGGTCTCTTCTTTTTGCTTACCTACGTCCAGTAGGTTTTGCGTGTCAGTAAGAGCCAGTGCTGGCATGATCCCGTAGTACGGTTTGTTACCACCCAACTTGATGAACCAGTACGTCAGCAACCAAGCGATTACCAAGTCATCGTGTTGCTTAGAGTCGTGGTCAATACGATCGCCCTTAGTCCGCAGGTTGATCAACTCATCAGCCAGTTTGTCGTAAGCAATACCATAACCCGTTACAGCAACCGCTTCCTGAATCAAACCATACAGCACCTTACGCGACGACGCCGAAGTGTTGAAGCCGAACAGGTGTTTGTATTTCAGGTAGAAGTTTTTGTCCCGGTACGAGAACTTGGTGTTCTGCACTGCTTCCAGTTCCTTGGAGTGCAATGCGGGTTCGTGGTAGACCTGGTTGAATATCCGCTGGAATGGATCCATCCCTTTGGACGGCAGCAGGATAAGCAAGCTGTCGATCATGTGGTGAGCATAGTTACGCTCGATCACCAGCACACTGTTCTGCAACACTTGCAGCATGTCCACGATAATCGCTGTAACGTCGTCCAGCATAGCCAGTGGGTAACGACCTACCCCAACGACCTTGCCGGTCTTCATCGAGCGGATAATCAGCGTACAGGCGTCCTTGTTGATGGCCGACGACGTATCCACCCCAATGATGAAGTGGTCGTTGTGTTCCTTCTTGGACATTTCCATCAACTGCTCTTGCGTAACAAAGAAGTCTACGAACAGACCACTGTCACGGTATTCCTTGCTCCAGAGTTTCTCCCGCTTAACGTTGTTGATGGCTTCACGAGTCAAGTCATCGAACAGCCGGTTCTCGCCGTCCTCCACCCACATTAACAACAAGTCGATCTTGGCCTTAGCAAGGCTAAGGTTGAGCTCGTCGATTGTCCGTTTGACCCAGTCCTTGTTTTTACCCAACTGCATGTAGTTGTAAACCATGGACACCGACGGTGCGGTAGTCTTAGTTGGGCTAGCACGAATCAAGCGGTCTTTGAGGTGGGACTCGCTGTACGAATCAAAGAACTTCTCACGCCACTCGGTAGCAGACATTAACTTCTCGAACATGAATGCACCACTTGGATGCAGGGTCGTGTTCGGAGTAGTGATATACCCAATACCGTATGGCTGGCCGTTCTCACGACACAGTTCCATCTCAGTAAGTGCAGATGGCATCGCGCCGTTGATGATCGCCTCAATCCAGGAGATATACCCTGGCTCATCGAGGAACGTAGTGCCTACCGTTAAACCACGACCAACGTCCCCTGCGGCATCCTGGCCGATCTGTGGCACGTTAATCGTTAGTACGTTTACCTTGTCCTCACCAAACGCCCGGTAAGTTAAGTAGGTACCTGCGTCTTTGTCCTTGTACGTTGAGTTAACCAGATAGTTCGGAATACAACTCCGCATCCGTTTAACTGCGTCAATGAACTGCGCACGGTTATCCGACTTCAGCGTAATCACATGGGTCTTGTAGCCACGACCGTTGATATACGTTAACCAGAAGTTAATGACCTGGACCGACACCGTGTTGTGGGTGACGATAAAGTCATCGGTGATATACAGGTGCTGCTCGTTATCCACCTCAATGCAGGTACACTCTTGATCACCACTAAATTCAATCTTGGTGATAAAAAGCTGGTTGGGTACGTTAGGTTCTTCAGCCTCGTTGAACTTGTAGTACTTGCAGCCTTCTGGCAGTGTGATTACCACACCTTCATCAGTGGCGGTAGCGGTACCACCGAGTCCCCGTGCCAGGTATTGGAGTTGGTTTACGATTACACGGTTAGAGGTCTTATACAGCAAACCCTTTGGGGTAGGGTGGGCTAGATCCAGAAACGCGTGTAACACGTCTCTGCGGTCCTCTATACAGCCTTCCAAGTAGTCCTGTGGCAGGCCCTGTGCATGAGTGATGCTCAGGTCGTTATCATTGGACATGCGCAGGTAAGCGCTGTCACCTTGGATCACCAGTTTCAGGTGTTTAGGCAACTTGTTGCTCAGGTACCAAGTAGCTTTCTGACTGATCTTACCCAGATGGATTAACTTACCATCGTTAGGCGCAGCAAACAGCAGACCCATCACATAAGGACGGATCATGCGTTTCTTTTTGGGCGGTCCTTCTTCAGCCTCGATCAGCGGTAGTTCAATCTTGATACCTTTATTGATACGTCGTTTAATCTGGGACGTGGTGTACTCATCCCAGATAGGGTCTACGTTGACCTTACGGTTATGGTCGCCAACCGACCACAGGTGTTCTGCCCCAGCTTCCGTGGTACGTCCATCCGAGCAGGTAACCAAGTAAGTACGTTTCTTACCTTGTGGGTGCACACCAATAACCGTGGTCTCGTTACCATAGCGGTCAATGATCTCATCGCCAACCCGCAGGTCACCGATATTAACCCAATGGTCTTGCGGACGACCGTAAGCATTTTCTTTACGCTTCTTACGGACTTTCTTGGTGTTCGGTTGGTACTTGCCCTGTTGACGGGGCATGATCATGTAGCTGGTAATGTGGTTCAGGTAGTTCCAGATAAAACTGATGTTACCCCGGTTAGCCTGGAAATACCGATCCGCACGTACCTTACAAACTTCACGTAGGAAATACCAGAAGTTAGCCCGGCACTCCTCCATGATCCACTGACGTTGTTCGTTAGTGAGATCCTCGGCATAAGGGTCCACACCACGCAACATTGGGTTGTTCAATTGCAGACAGAAGAAATAGTTCTTGATACCTTGCCTTTTGAAAATCTCGGCAGTACGCAGGAAACTATGGTTCTTAGTCTTGTTGTCAGGGATTGCGCCGTAACGAGGAAAGTCCTTGAGGAACCTCACTGTCTTAATACTGTGCAGACTGTCCTCGTTGAAATGAGCCATTAAGGTCTCATCATCAGTACGTGAGTGGCTGTCGATCCGTTTGGCCTGATCGTCGATCAGTTCCTTAGGTAATGTGTGAGCACCCAGGTATTCCTGCAGCTTCTTAGCTGACTCGAGGAGCTTGGAATAATCAGAAGACACTATAAATCCCCCAAGCGGTTTAAAGGAGCTAACCTACCGGCGTAAGCCGGTAGGTTAGTAATCACGTAGTATTTACGCAGTGACGCTGACACCAGTGTTAGCCAATTGGATTTCGTTACCAGCCGAATCCCGTTTGACCCACACCACGAACCAGGTCTTGCCGGTCTGTACAGAGATCGGCAGTGCCAAGTCCTTGTTCCAGTCAGACAGTGGGTACATCCACTTACGCCCGTCTTCGTGCATCAAGTAGAAGTGGGTTGGCGTAGGTGCCTTGTCTTCGTTGAACGAGTCGAAGCTTGGGTAAATACCCCAGTACAGCAGGTTCAGCCAAGCAGACTGCGAAGCCATAGCGTTGGTCAAGCTAACTTTGGTGTTGGCACCATCGTTGACTTTGATTTTCAGTTCAGCACCTTGGTAGGTCGGTTTGTCGAAGACGAAGCTAACCTCGAACTTACGACCAGCCGTATTGAGATCGCGCAGCAAGGTGATCTCAGTGTACTGAATGAACGTTACGGATTCGTAATCAATCGACACATCACGCAGGTTGATGTTGAAAATCATCGACTGCGCTACGCCGTAAGTAGACGGACGCCATGCCGGGGACTGACTGTTGATCTTGACTTTCGCCGACACGTCAACAAAGGTCTTACGGTCCAGGTCATACAGGAAGTGCTGCAGACGGTAACCGTTGATCGTCGAATCCCACTGTGGGTAGGTGAACAGACGTGGGCTGTACGCACCTTCCTTGGCCGCTGCTTCGAACGTGTAGATAGCCCGCTCGAATTCAGGGTTACCAGGACGGGCAACGTAGAACTGCTCGTTAGCCGCCAGCTTGTATACCAGTACCACTTGCGAGGTCTGGCCTGGGTAGGTAGGACGGTGTTCCTGCAAGCCCTCGATAGAGAACTTGGTACCATTAACTGCCAACGGCCCAGAGCTGCTACCGTCGCTGTACAGCACTTCCGCACGCAACTCCAGAGACAGCAGGTTGACGTTGATCGGCACCATAACCTTATCAGGGTTGTTGGCGTTGCTGAACCATGGCGTAAGCAGACGAATCGAGTCGATGTACTTGATACCAACCCGGTGGTCTTTCATGTACGCTGAGTGTTGTACACGCACCAACTGCCCAGGTGGGATGAAGTTACCGTCGACGTCGTAGAACGCCAGGAAGCATTGCTTGCCGTTAGGCAGTGCTTCTTCGTTCTCCGTTACGCTGAATGGACCAGTGGTTTTGATCTCCAGGTTAGTACGATCCACAATCTCTGCCAGTGGGGTAGGGATCTTGTTGGTCTGCATTACCAGACCTTGGTCGTACACAGCCGAGATAATCTTGCCCTCGTTAGGAGCATTGCCCAGGTACAGCAACGCATAGTTCGCACCAGGGCGCATGATGGTCGCATCTACGCGTGCTACGTTAGGCCGTACACTGAAGTCTACAGCCAACAGGGCTTCACCAATCATTGGCCCACCACGGATACCGAAGATCCAGTCTTGTTCGACCGTAGCTTCCTCATCCGAGTTGATGGCGAACCAGGCTTCGAGTTCAGCTTTCAACGTACCTTCGTAGTCGACACGCTTTACCCGATACCAGGCTTTGTTGGGGACGTCCACTACCAACTGGTTTTCCCGAGGTACCACATAACGCTCGAGTTCAGACAGTGGGTGGATGTCTGGATCGAACATGTCCTCGATATACAACACGAACATCAACGCGTTGCTGTTACGCGGATCGGCACTGGTGCCTGCAATCGCACCACTGACTACCGCATTGGGGGTGCTATCAAATAACCCTGCCATTTTTCACCTATGTCCTAGGGGCGCACACTGGAGTTAACCGTGTAGCTCCCTTCAATTTTGCACACGGAGTTTAAGAACAGTTCGTTTACCTTACGAATGAACACGAACTCTGTTGGGTTAACCAGAGGAACTGTTGTATTCGCATACGGTTGGATCTCAAAATACCGACGATCGTAATCCAAGATAATTGGGTCATAAGCCAACCACCACAAGTATGGTTGTACCAGATCCCGCACTTCCTGGTCACTGAACGTAGTCATCCCGTTAGTGAACTTAGGCACTGTCAGCAACCGGTTAAGGATAGCGTTGGTAACCACGTTCATGAACGGACTGTACAAGCGGTATTTATCCTGGAGGTTAGGTACTACTGGAGCACCTACAGTACCACCCGCTGGAGTGTCACCTTTCTCGTAGTGGATTTCTTCCGCCGCCGTCTTAGGCTTAGGCAACCACTTGGTCAGGTAATCACTTACCCGCTGGTCTACTTCACGACTAAGCTTACGCCGGGGATAAGACTTGTAGTCCTCCACCTTGCCGATTGGGCAATAGATGTGCTTGACACAGTAGGGGCGACCGTTAAGGATGGACCACTGGTCGTCAGGTACCAACCGCTCAGCGCGAGGGACCAAATCACTAAGGTATAACGCGCCATTAATAACCGTACGAGTAACTCGATCCCCACGCAGGTTGTAACGACTAAAGCGGCCAATAACCCCGCCGTCCACGAACCCAAGCTCGGTGTCAGCGTTAGGTCTAACCAGATTATCGTGGAAACCATGCGCTCGTACAGTGATCGTTTGCGGGCCATCAACAATGAACTCCTTGTTGTTGATGTAGCAGTACTGGTTGTTTCCCCACACCCAATCGACGTTCTCGATCAAAGGATGACCGTTTAACCAAAGATCCACTTCGGCAAAACTGTACGGGAAAATCTGACCACCACCAGTGTAGATCTCAGTAAGGGCGAACGCCAAGCTGTGATCGATGTGTTCCAGTTGGAACGTGTAAGCCAGGCACTTCTTGTTAGTGACCAGCACACCACGTTGGTTAACCCGGTCTAAGCCTACCCAGGAAACCATACCGTTCTGGATTTTGTAAATCTTGGTATCGTCGGTAACATCTTTCCAATCACCAGAAGGCTTACCGGTGATAATGTTCCAATTAACCACGTAGACCCGGAGATCATAGTTAGCATCAACCGCGGTGTCTACGTTAACGATTTGTACGTCTACCGTACGCCCGGCTTCACCCAGGGTGAACTCTACCATTTTGCATGCAGCGTTTTTAGGGCTGTAGAACTGGAGGTTCTGCTGATTGTAGAAAGCAATCAGTTTACCGTTTACGTCGTGTTCCCATGCAGTGAACCGTGCACGATAAGTGAAGGGTACTTCTACCCCGCGCTCACCTGGAGCATACGTAGCGGCCAACGGGGTCTCGCTAAGCACCCTGGTAGCGGCGTTGTAACCAATACCAGCAATGGCGCTAGCTTTGCTGATGTTCCGCCATTGGCTACGAGTAAAGGACATGGTAGCCCCTTTCTCCAAGCCGTTAGCAGTCCACTCGGGTACGGTAGCTCGTGCACCAGTCATGGCACGCAAGATGTTCGCGTCACTGAACCGGTAAAGGTAACGGATGCGGTGGTGTTCGTGAGGCCATTGGTAGATCCAGTCGGACTTCCGTACTAGTACGGTGATCTGGATGTTGCCTACTGTTGCCAGATCCGGATGGTACCCAGCAGCATTGTCAATGAACTCACCTGCAATAGCCACGTCACAGTGAGTCAACTGGCGTACCGCACTGACGTCGTTACGGGGCAGGAGCAGACCTCGGTTGTTCTTACCAGTCAAGTAGTAGTCGTTATCGTCGAAATAACGAATAGTGAAATCACCCTTAACCTTTGGTGGGTGGATGATCACCTTGCGCTTCTGGTCCAAATCGGAATAGAAGTTCTGCAAGCTACTGTACGAGTAGGTCTCTACCCGCAATACGGTTGGGTCGTGCCAGAACTCAACAATGTCCCCGATCTGCAATCCAGGGATAGCTGACAGGTTACCCTTGTAGAAAGCCCCGTTGTGGAACGCTCCAGTATAACCAGGCTTAGCTTTCCACTTGTTGTACATGCTGACGAACGTAGCCAGTTCTTGCTGGTTGGCGTACGTCATCGACTCGTAAACAAATGGGTTGTGCGTGTCATCCGAGTTCTCCCATTTCTCCACAGGAGAGCTAGGAGTGTAGCAACGGAACCACATGTCTGCTGCGTAAGGCATTGGGTATTGTTTGAATTTCTCAAACGCAAACAACACCAGTCCGTCGTAGGTGTGCATGATCCAAGCGTGGCTACGGCTGTACTGGAAACCCTTGGCGTTGTACAGGTCGATCTGTACCCCACGCTTACGACACAGCCGCCCGATGTTGATCCAGCGATCCAACGGGTTACGGTTCAGCAGGTTGTTACGGAAGTTCCAATAACCAGGTACCAAACCAGCAGCACTGAAAATGTGGAACGTATGGTTCTGACGAGGTAGTGTACGCCACCGGCCCATCAAGTTAAAGTTGTGGACCACACCGTCATTAGGAGTAGCCCGCACCAATTTGCATTGGTACTGGTTGTTCTCTTCCGGGTTACCCCAGATTTGTTGCTGGGCATGCAACACTAATGGAGTGTCGTCTGCGGGAGATCTATCGGCCATATATCACCCATGTAAGTCGTAAGCGTAATCCAGATTGAGTTTAAACGTAGCGAGCGTGTCTTTGTTGTACTTTGGATCCAGGTCCAGGCCCAACGGGGTTTTGTCGTATGCTTTAAAAGCAACGGCCCCATAAACGAATGCAGTGAACAGGCAAGGTGCTTCAGTAGCAGCTCCTACTACGTGTTTACCCAACGCTGCAAACGTGTAAGTGGATACCAAGTGCAGGAAGTCACGGAACGTTACAGTTTTCAGTTTGTACAGTACCGGGTTTTCAATGATCGCCTCATGGAGCTCTACCAGGGTAGGTAAACGACCGACGTTCTCGATAACACCCAGTACAAAACCTTTGTCAGCCCCGAAGATAGACCGGGTAACGTTGATAGTCACCAATTCCAGATCGGAGTTAACAGGTTCTTCCAGACCGATGAAGTAATGCGCCAGCAGGATTTTCAGGGTCATGGCCTCGTTACTACCCATTGGGTTACGGCCAATCGAACTGGTTACCCCCAAGTTGCCCCGGTTGATAATCAGGTTACCCAATGCCCCAGCAAAAGCTTTAGTAGCCACGTTACGGGCTTGCTTCAGCGGAGTAAGGTTGTTCATTACCACGTCTTGCTGCAAGAAGGCAGCCAAACGCATGATCGTCAACTCATTTGGGTTGGTGACCACATTAGACTTTTCATGACGGTACGGACGCTCGTCATAAATGGTAATCATCTTGCGGTTGTAAGCTTGCAAGGTGATAGGGAAAGCGAAAATCTCGATTGGTAACTTTTTCTCGTGGGTGATTACAAACACCCCTTCCTTCTTGGTGGTCGTGAGACTTTGATTGATATGCAAAGCCTGTATGGTGGCCTCCACCTTGTTCAGAACACGGAATGGTTTTCCGATAGTTGTGTTGTACGCATCGATTTGCATCGGTAAACCTCATCAAAATAATATGTTATGTGCAGTGTGGAAAGACACCACATAGTCCCATAAAGGCTTGCATACGATTGTTTTAGGACCCCCTTCTGAACGTTAAGAGGTTCATATGACTGCTTTGACTAGCATCATCCCGGGGAAGGTGATCAATAACGGGATCAATGACGTATCGATTCCGGAGTACACGCCTGCCCAATCCACTCGCCCGTTGCACCTGCCAGTCATCCATGGAGTTTTCCCGAAGGGGCAAATGGCTGACGTAAATGGTGTGGTCTGGGTGAACACCAGCCAAGTAGGCGCGGTATTCGGTCAAGAAATCTTTGATCCTACTTCGCCGTACTACAACCCGAACTCCCTGCTGCTGCAAGCACTCGCTGCTGGTGGCCAGGCTTCGGTCGGTATCCGCCGTCTGTCGGCCAACAACGTGATAGCTCGTACTGCTCTGTCGGCTTTCGTTAGCCGTAAGACCATCCCGGACTACCAGCGTGACATCAACGGCCGCTTCAAGCGCGATGCCAACGGCGACTTGATCCCCAACGGTTCGAAGACCTTCAACGGTCTGGTAATCGAGATCAAGCCCGACCCGGATGCTGCTACCAAGGGTGTTGGTGCACTGACCCGTCGTACTATTCCAGCAGTACCTGCTGCCGGTGGTAACCCAGCGGTTCCTGCTCAGGAAGTGTTCCCGCTGTTCGACGGTATCGGTGGCATCGGTGACGAGTACAACAAAGGTGGTATGAACTTTGGTGTCCGTCCTGATGGCTTCGCCTACGGCGACATCGCCAACTTCGTAAAAGAGACCGGCGTGTTCCCGTACACCCTGCGTCAGTTCACCGACACCACGGCTGGTAAGCGTGTAAACGCTAAGACCTCCAAAGGTCGTGAGAACGTCGAAGCGACCCTGTTCGAGTGCGTGTACCAAAAGACTCGTTACAGCCTGCGTCGTGCGTTTGGTGAGTTCACCGGTACCGACGTCAACCGTAAAGTGGTTCCTGCTCCTGCCCCGTACTCCGGTGTGCACGTGTACCAGGATTCCATCACCGCGCTGTGCCAAGCGATGTACGCCATCGAACAGCCGAACAACACCGGCCTGGTTGAAGTCAAGAACCAGCCGTACCGCCAGATGAACCCGTTCACCTGTGTGGACCACAATGGTGCTCCTTACTACGCGATCGCTACCGTTGACACCGTCAGCTGGGACATGACCGCGGCAGTCAAGATCACCGGTGGTGTTTCGCCGTTCCTGGACAACGCAGGTAAACTGCCGTCCTACATCACTCCGGCTCCGCTGGACGATCCGTTCAACGTATTGGCGAACACCAAGTCGCCGATCAACCGTAACGATGCGTGGTCGATCAACAACCACCTGATCGCAACGGACATGGAGCAGTATGTAGACTCGATCGAACAGTCGAACTACACGCGTAACCGTCAGTCCTTCTTCTACGACGTCGGCTACAAGCAAGACGTCAAAGACCAGGCCATCCGCCTGCTGGGCAGCCGTAAGGACATCATGGTAATCCCGTGCGCTACCGTATGGGCTCCAGGTAAGGCCACCGACATGGGTCAGCTGTACGCCCGTGCTGGTCAGCTGAACTCGGCTGTGCGCATGTTCCCTGAGTCCGAGTACTGGGGCACTCCGACTACCCGGTCGTCGATCAACCTGATCGAAGCGTTTATCATCGACGAAGTCACCGCAGACCTGTTCTCCGGTAACATCGACCTGGCATTCGCCTACGCCCAGTTCGCTGGTAACGCTCAGGGGATCATTTTCCCTGCGTTCTCGCCATCGCACGCGGACAACCGTATTCTGCGCACCATGCACACCCCGAACATCGAGTTCGAAGGTGACGTACAGTCGGCAGAGAACTTCAACCGTGGCTGCATCACCCTGCGTCCGTACGACGCCGGTGACCGTCTGTTCCGCCCGGCCCTGGTAACCGTCAACCCCAACGTTGACTCGGTCCTCAAAGACCAGGTTACTGCGTTCCTCTGCGTGTGCATCGAGAAAATCTGTCAGGACATGTGGAACGTCGTCTGCGGCGACACCAACCTGACTGCGGCAAACTACGTGGCTGTGTTCAAGGACAAAGCCGAACGTAAGTGCCGTGACTCGCTGGGTTCGCTGGCGCGTAACATCACTGTTACCCCTTCCTACTCGGAAGGCACCGTCGGTAGCCGTGCTGTAATGAACACCCGTGTTGATGCTTACTTCAACAAGGGCAAATATCAAATGACCATGGATCTCTTCGCCCACAACGAAGAAGATCTGGCCAACGCCTAAAGGAGGGTGTAGACCATGGCATCGGATACTAACCTGCCGCACCGGACGCCCGAGACGCTGCTTAACGTCAGCGACCCGTTTGTCCAGGCACTCGATATCGGTAACCGTCCGGTCATCAACCCAGCGCAAGGTGGGCAGTATGGCTGGGCTGGTAACATCTTCGAGTACGTTTCCACTCAACCACACGTTTCGCAACAGGCGTTCTGCATCGTGTTGTCGACTCCAGCCGGGTTCTCCCGGCTGCCAGCCGGTGACCAACTGCACTCCCTGTGCAAATCGTTCTTCGAGAACCGTACGCGGATCTTCGACGGTCTGTCCGACCAGACGCAAATTCAGTTCGCTGATATGCGCTGGACCGGTCACCGTATGGCGATCGCTGTTGGTGCTCAGCGTACCCTGGGTGCTGTGACCCACACCGGTTACGACGTCGAAGGTGAACCATTCACCAAGATGTTCAAGGTATGGCAACAGTGGCTGGTAATGGACGCTGAAGTCCTCAACGCCAAGATGGTCATCCTGGACGATCCGGGTGACATGCTGCTGGACGAAACCGGTTACTCGGCTATCTACTTCGAGCCGACTCGTAACTTCCGGGACATCGCCCACGCCGCGCTCCTGGTGGGTGGTCAGCCTACCCAAAACGTGCAGATCACTCTCCGTCGCAACAAGGACGAAGAGAACCAGATCCGCGATATCGCAATGGAGATGACTGGCGTCATCGAATTCGACACCTACGCGGTGAAAGAGATCGCTCGCCAGATGCTCCAGCTGATGCCTCTGTACAACCCGGATGCTGTTACTGCTCCGGTCGGCTTCAGCCAGCGTACCGCGATCCTGGAGAACCTGCCGTCTGGTACCATCGAGCGCATGGTTGAGCAATCGACCCGCATCGATCAGCCGGCCTATCTGGGCTAAGCGGTAAAGTTGTGGTTATACCCCTACCCTAGCCTGTAAGGGCTAGGGTAGGGGTTATGACTGCATTATAGGAAAGGCTTGTGTTGGCTGTTGTCATAGGTATAAATGTTCCCATTCATACTGATTAATGCATCATTCTTCAGATTGATGACCTCGTTAAAGATCAACAAGTCTTTAGAGTGCGATCCTTTCCTGCTCAAGCTTACCGCTGCAGAACTGATGAAGCCACACATCTCCTTTAACGTTAATGACACCGGGAACCTACACTCCCATCCCCTTACACCTTGGGACAGTTGTGGGATCTCAGCTGTGTCATCGCGTATTAAGTCGATACGTCCACCGTAAATACCTAACTTGTACTCAAACGCCAACCCTGTGGGGGTTTTTACTACTGAGTATTTGAATCCTTTCAGCTCCAGGTAACGACTCCATACGCAGAACAAAGCCAGTAACGTTACAACGCACGCAATGAAATTCAGAGCTACGTCTAACATAAGGTCACCTGCTAAATATTCTGTGTTGATTTTGACTAATAACCGATTTGATAATCGTTTTATTAGACGCCTGTTGTTTGAACAATAAGATGTAATCTTGGAAATAGGCTCTAGAGGCGTTGGTTAGCTGAGTCCAGATAGAACCATTGTGTCCGTACAGTTCGTTGAACCCTGCTGCTAACGACTCGTGCCAAGAGTCTATTTGACAAATCCCATCGTCGTCATTGTCCCCACACTTGTTTTCCCTGACGTACGAGATCACCGCAGCATCGATGTCATTGAACCGCACATTGGTGAGAATACTGACTTCCGATACCATGATTACAAAAGCACCGTCTACGCTGCGTCTGAACCGTTGTCGGTTATAACGCAGGCAGTTACAGATACTTTTGATCTCGTTGTCGTCAAAGTACGTGCTAGCTACTTTGTTAATGAAAGCAATAGCAAATGCCACAGCTCCTTCCTGGGGATCGGTTCCTACGAAGCCACGACCGGTTTCCATGAGCATAACACTGGCCAACAGAATGCCCTGACTATCGACATTCAATTGTTGTGCCTCTGCAACCTCCTTAGCCGTCACTAGAGCATGTTGTAGCCATGCAGTGTCATAACCCCTAGGGTTACCTTTAATGTGCTTGTAAACGCCGATAACGAAGTCCAGTGGCAATACGTCAGCTACCGAATCCAAGATACTCCTAAAAGTAGCTAAGTCCTTGCGGTCTTGGATGGTAAACCGTGTCGTCATAAACAATACCTCTTAAATTAGTGTAACTCCCCAAAAAATTGAAAAGATGGGGTTGGGTACCACTACCCCCGAAGGAGTAGTGGTATTTGGTTAGAGATAGAAGTTGTTTTCTACTACTTCAGCAGGGTGTTTGCCTACGAAGCTGGTAGCCAGGTCCGAGAGCATCAGGCAAGAGAAATTCAGACTACGCATGATTGCAGCACCATCCCAATCGATTACTACAACCGGCGCGCTTTCGGTTTTAACCAACCAGCGAACACGTTCGGACAGTACCGTGCGGAAAGCATTGCGCTTGTACAGGTCCTCCACTTCATTTGGAATACCAGCGTTGTTGTAAGCCCAGGATACCCATTCCTCGCTTATGGTGAACAGACCACGATCGACCCAGGTTTGATCCTTGGCAAAGATGGAAGGTTCTTCACTCGGTGCCTTGACATCACCCGGTGTAGGAGTCGTTTGATCACCACAATGATCGCCCACTACGGCCAAATCTTCCATGCCGTTATATTGTGACAGAACGTCTTTATAACCAGCCCCAGATTTAGGTTTTGGGAACAGTTCCACAGTACCTACACTGAAGATTGGCGAAACAAGGCTCTCGGCGAAGAACGTATCCCAGGCCACCATGGTGGTGATTTCTTTACGCTCCTCGGTTTGGAAGTTCCTGGTGTACAGAGCACATACCGATGCCAGCAGAACGCGTTCGTACTTACGACGATGTTCTATCGTGTCCAGACGCAGCTCCAGATCGACCACGACTTTGGTGTGCCAGTCTGGGTTAACCTGGTAGAACCCATCGTCACCGGCGATCGTAACTTGCGGCAGGAACTTTTCAGCCACACGGTAAAGCTCGTCAGGCTTCATGATGTGAGCTTTGAACAACCGCTCCAGACATTCGCAGTAGTTGATCTGGAGGGAGTCGAGTCGGGACTGGGTTTCTTTGTGCTTTGCAATCTCGTGGTCGAGTTCCTCGGCCAGCTCCATCCCGGTGTTCTGAGCTTTCTTAACGTGCTCTTCAGCCAACAAAAGTTTGCTTTGAAGGTCAGACACTGTATTTGCGTTATCGCGCATCGCGCGGTGTTGCGCATTACAGCTCTCGGTTACTTCATCGCGGAGGGCGTTGTACTGACCCTCACGTTCTTCGATCAACCGTCGCAACTCAGCGATCTCGCGCGGGTGATCTTCTTTTAACTTGAGGATGATACCGTCCAGGACCTTATGGTCGTCAAAGATATCGTCCAACAGCTTGCAGGCATCAGCGAGCAACTTGTTGGCACGACCAACTGCTCGCGCTCCCACAGGTTTGGCAGACTCTTTGGAAGTACGCATAGCGTTAACTGCTTCTTGCAGCGAACGCTTCGCACGGAAAATACGATCTTCCACCGGAATCACTTTAGCGTTAGCCGGCTTCACATTGGTATCAGTCATTACAAAACTCCAGATTAATAAAAAGTATTACAGCGGTGGTATAAATCAGTTGTCGTCGACCCAGGCCATGTTGGCGGTCAGCTGATCACTGAAATTGAATTGCTTGATGTCACGGCAAGCGTCTTCCAGGATAACCTGGTTGTCCCGGTCAACGTTCAGAGTAACCAGGGTGTGGTCGCCGTAATCGGTGACAGTGAATTTGCCCTGCTCGTCACCCTGGATGAAATACATGATGGTGTCTTTGACTTTCTGCGGAGAGTTGTACTCCGAGTTCCAGAACATGTCATTGGTCTTTTTGACCACCGAGTATTTCGGGGTGTCCAGATCCGTGCCGTAATTAACGACCAGACCGTCGTCAGACTTGTTGAAGATTACCTCGAGCTGTTTACCCTGTTGAGTGTCACAGCTCACAATGACTTCAGGAGAGGCAACCGCGTTAACAGCTACCAGACCGAACAGTACACCAGCGATGATAGATTTACGCATGATAAAACTCCTAGAACAATTGATTGATTGACCTTCATCATGGTAGTAATATAGATGTAACTGCTGCTAGGAATTAACTGCTACTATACCAGGTAGGGCTTGCGCCCTACCTGGTATAGTAAACAGATTACAACTTCCAGCCAGCTGGTTCTGGTTCGTCTGGGAGATCCGGAGCAGGAGGTACTGGATTACGGATATCCTCCTCAATCAGCTCCAGTAGATCTGACAGATTGGAGCGGACGTAACCTTCGCCCCAGTTAGTAGACCATTCAGCCCGTCCGGCAATGTAACAGATGTCGAAATCGACTTTCCGTTCATTGGCAGCTTTAACAGCGGCAGCCACTCGCTCTTCTAACGATTTAGGCTGGTTAGTTGTAACACCCATTTAGCACCTCATTTATCGAAAATCCCGTTATTAGGTACTTTCCCAGGAACAATCTTGGACAATACACTATCCCCACGCAAGCTTGGTGGAATCTTTATGCTTGGGGGATGTGCTTTCTGTTTATTACGATCCCCTTTGATTTTCATCAGCACGGACTCTACCTGCCAGAACACGTTGTCAGCACTTTGCTCGGCATCTACCAGATGATAAATACCTGGATCTTGTTTTGCTACGGATTCAAAGTAGTTCTGGATACGGTTATTCCGCTCCATGGTCCAGTTATCAAACTGGTCACTACCTTTCTCGGTAACAGAGATCCGTGCAGCAAAGGTCTCGGGATCACCGCCCATGATGATGGTCATGTCAGGGACCAGACCAATTGCATCACGGTGGAGTTTGTCTAGCGTGTGTAATGACAGCCCACGACCAATACCTTGGAAAGCAAAGGTACTGAGCATATAACGGTCGCACAGTACTACGTCACCACGTTCCAGTGCTGGTTTGATAACGGTCTCCACATGCTGAGCACGAGCTGCTTTAAATAGCAGGGCCTCAGCCATAGGGGTTAACGGCTCTGCATCAGGGATGCCCTCACGACACAGCTTACGTAAGAAGTTAGCCGCTGGAGTACCACCTGGTTCAAAGGTACGCACACAAGGAATACGCTCCTCAGTGAACCATGCCTGGACGCGATCGCATAAGGTGGTTTTACCGCTCCCACCCAAACCTTCCGTTACCAATAAAAATCCTTTAGACATCGTAAACCCACCTTACACCTGTTTATGGTGTAAGATGGGTTGGTCAGTTTTAATTACGATTGCTTATAGACCACCCCACGGAGGTAACGTTCCAGTTCGTCGTGGTCATCAGTAACCAGAGCAGCAGACCACGGTTCCAGAGGGATGTTGATCAGGTGACCTACTCGCTTTTGCAGTGGCTCCAGAGCAAAACCATATTCAATACTGGTGAGCTTAGGATCTTCTTCTAATACTTCAGCGCGAGCGCGTTGGAGGTAGCCGAGATTCTGCAAGTCACCCAGAGAAACCCAACCCATCATGGTGTACTTGTCATCAAGGAATTCCATGACAGTTGTCACGGGTACAGGTACCGCGTAAATAGCAGCTACATGCGGCGCGCCGTTGTAACCTGGCTTGCGTTTACCATCCCGCAGGAAATGTATCGGCGGAGTAAAGTTCTTATGGAATGACTCGTTGTCGTAATCAACGGCCATGAGTGTGGTTTCAACTTTGGCTTGGTACTGACGCTTAGCTGCATGCATCAGGGTTTCAGTACCCCAGATCTGACCAGACTGTTTACGATAGTACTCATCCACTTGCACAGGATAACCGCAGATGTCGTTTTGCAGTACGTCACCACTGATTCCAATGGACAGTACCTCGTAAGTTTTGCCTTCGTTATCAGTCTTGGTTTGTTTGTATACTGCTACTGAAGGCACGTAATCACGCTCGTCTGCATCCAGTTGGTAACGCCCTTGCCTGTCCAAAGGAGGCATTTGTTTAACGGTAATACCGTAAGTTACCAGCGGTGCGATAGTGGTAAACTTATCCAGGTAGCCACGCGCAACACCGCACATGCCGACGTCAAGCAGTTGATGATGTAGACCACCGCCATAGTGCATACCAAAGGTAGGAGCACCAAACATATCGACGACACATTCTTCGAACAGGCCGAATACCAGCTCGCTATCTCTATCATTGAAAACAGGTTTCATAACTAATGCTCCAAAAGTTTATAAATAGAAGTTACAAAGAAGAAGGAATTAATAGCAAAATGCATATAAGCAGTCATGGCGAACTGACAAAGCCAATCATGATAAGGGAGTTTAGTATAACTCCAAGTCAGCATACGGTGTCTGTACAAGCAGTTTAACGTAAGCATAACTGTTGCTACAGTAAGAACTATTTCCCAGAACATTCTGACACCTTGTCACTGACGATCAATGACCATGGAGACATAGGACACAAGCTGTAGAACCCAGCTACATTTACTGTCTTGTCCAAGTGGTATTTGGTGGTATGCGAGTAGATCATCAGATCCACTTGCTTGGTTTCATCTTCGAGCAGCTCTTGCACACCATTATGCTCAAAGTAAATACGCATTACAGTGACGAACGTCTCTACGTCATCACCAGGGATATAGAAGTTGTTATCAGCACGCGCTACGTCTACTACACCACGCAAGTGGTACCAGAAGGTGCTAGTGGTATAGCCCTTAACGATTTCACGGAAAGCTTCAGACAGTGGAACTTTGATCCCACCAGGAACTTTCTCAAACTTAATGTTGTTAGCCATTGCCGTACCCTAAAAATGAAAATGCGGAATAGACCCTGCTCCTAGGTGTTACCCCAGGAGCAGGACTCAACTACTGCTTAACTGAACAGCTTGGTTGCCATGTCAACGTTGACCTGGTCTTGCTCAGCCATCCAGGTGGCGTGGTCGCCGGAGTGCTGATAGGTGGTCTGGGTGGTGCTGTGACCGTAGATGTACACGTCGTCGGCGATCTGGTTGCGCAGGTGGTGCTGGGAGTTGATGATCACACCGCCCAGTTCCAGAGTACCGTCGACAGTGGAGATCTTGTTGTTTTCTTCGTACTGCTTACGAGCGATCTGAGCTACCGCTTCGCGGACCTGGCCGGAAGTGTCATTGAGGAAGTTAACGTGAGTCTGGAGCGACTCGACAGTAACGTTCTCCGGGAACTCGACCTTGGATGCATCAAACGTTACGTGGTTGGAGCCTTTGTTGTAATCATGGTGCTCCACCAGCGAGGCCACACCGTTACCCATCAGTTTGGCGTATTCGTTATTCAGCGACATAAGAGACTCACTTATACAAAATAGGGTTTAGTAAACTACCAAAGGAAGAGGAGTGCGTACACGTCCCCTCAGGCATTTGCCTGTTTGGTCATCCTAGTGATATAGGCTTGAAATATTCTTACTGTTAGATGTAGTAAGTCAGCAAGCGCAGCGGATCGAAGATGTGGATGTGGTCATCATCGGCCGGGGTGTCGAAGTGTTGCTGTGCTTCTACCAGGCGTTGTTCGAAGAACGCTGGGGTGAAACCTTGTACATCCAGCAATGCATGGAAACAACCGACTTGTTGCGCATAGCGCTCGACCAGTTCTTCCGAGGATTCACCCAGGTCGAAACGGCTACCCAGGTAAATCACCAACATTTCGGCGATTTTCTCGTTGTCGGTGGACACCGCCATGTCAACCAGGGCGTCGTCGAAACCGATCAGACGAGTAGCGATCACCTTGAACAGTGCTTCATGGGTCTCGAAGGTATGAGCAGCAGTGATGTTGCTGATAGCCTTGTTGGTGAAGTTTTCACCGCTAATGGTGTTCTTGGTCCAGGCAGTAGTACGCACACCACGCGACTGCATGTAGGTTTTGATGATGTAAGCGATGTAGGTATAGACCGCATCGGTCTTGACCGTGCTTACCGCCACGCCCTTGATCAGATGCTCACCGGTTTCAACGTTAGTGAAGCGCGCCCAGCGTTCCTTCGAGGTCTGCAACAGCGTGCGCAGAACCTGGATACCACCAATGACATCCCGCAATGCCAAGGCTACGGAAACTTGGTCCAGCTTGGCATTCAGCAGGTTGTCTTTAGCGAATTGTTCGTCCATCTGTACTACTCCAATTTCGTTGAGTATTGTTGGGCCCATTCACCGGGTAATACATTGTAGGCCCAGCTAAAAAATAAATATACCTAAGGTGGAGGCGAACCCCCACCTTAGGCTACAATCAGAACACGTTCAGCGAACTGGTTACACGCAGTTGTACTTTGTCGGTGTGACGATAAGTCTTTTTGATCTGTTCGATCATGTGGACCAGGCCATCGTGCGACTCAGTACCAGCAAAACGCACCTGGAAGGCTTCCTTACGCATTTCACGATCGCATACGTAGATAACCTCATCTACAGTAGCGGACATCTCAGCAGGCCCTTGGCGGAGCTGCTGTGCCATGTAATCTTCCAGACCAGCAGTACGGTGCTTACAGGCCATCAACATGCCTTGTTCCATAACCAGATCGTAGCCAGTGAAGTAATCCACCTCACGGACACGGTCACCGAGCTTCTGAGGCTTGGTAACAGTACGAATGGAGAAAGCAGTGTTCATGTCAGGGTCGGCAAGCGATTCCTTCAGAACGTAGCTCAGAGGCCCCCACGGGCGTACTTCGATCTTGTTGTAGATAGGACCGGTTTCACCTTGGTCCATGATCCAGTGGATCTTGCGGATCGAACCACACACGTTCGCTTCCACGATAGTGCGCAAGCGATGGATCCATTGGAACACGTCGGTGATTGGGGTCTGCACGATGCGACCGTCACGCCATTCCCAGTAGTACTGAGGCGGGTGACCGAGTTCACACCACAGCTGCTTCTCCGAGATCCGACGGTTGAGATCGGACTCAGGACGCATGCACTCACGCAGGTATTCGTTGAAGCGGTATTTGATACCACTCCGGTTCTCGATGTTGAAGCCCCCGGCGTTTACCAAGTAGTAATCACCACCTGGCTCCATCGGTTGCAACATACCGCGTTTACCCGTACCTTCTAATACCGTGCTGCCAAAACTGATAATTTGACTCATGTCGGAATACCTCGCATAATCCGTTCGTAATCTGTAACCTTGGTATCCGGGTTGACAATAGCCGCAACGGTGTTGTCTTGCAGATAACCACTGGATATCTTAGCGAAGGTACCGTCGATCAACATGCTGCCGTTGTTGAGCCCAACAATCAGTGGTGGACGACCCTCCGCAATAGCCTTACTGTAGCGATAAGGCTGGTCAGGGTTATCCGGGTCACGGAACATAATGGACGTGAGGACACGTGGGACCTGGAAAGTGCTGCCCACGTCTACACCGCATTCAGCCTTGGCGTTGTCAAACAAGCCTTCGACTTCACGGTGCGACATATACCAGGTGATCTTAGCGTAGTAGTAGAACTCGAGCATGTAGAAATACGGTTTGTTGGAATCCTGAATCACCTCCAAGGACTCAATAACCGTATCGCCTTTCTCAAACTCCAACACCAGATAAGGCACACCCTTGATGTTGACCTCACGAATGTTCAGCGGTAGTAGGGTAATGTCCATCAACGCTACCAGAGGAGCATAACACTCATCCGGGATCACCAAACCTAATACGGCAGCTGTAGTAACTTTGTCACTAACAGTAGCCATCCCGTTATCCACAAACCGCCTTGGGATATAAACTTCCAAGTAACGGTTTGCGATAACGGAACCATCAGGTAATTCAGTGAGTGCTTTAGCTTGAAAGCTAGCGCTGGGTTCCCTACGGAGCCCTTCTATACTCATGCTACCAGGCACTTACCAACGATAGTCTGTACGACCGCTACAGTCAGACGCTCGCGTTGTTGTTCTGGAGTGGCATCGGCTGCACACTCTTGGTAAGTACGGCTGAGGATCTCAGCGGCCAGGTCACACTTGAGCAGAGCCAGGAACTTCGGCACGATCTGCGACGCCATGACGTGAGTAGTCAGGGAACCGCCGGTGTCGTCCAGCACGCCACCGCTGAAGTTGTAACCGCTACCCAGCACACCACGGAAGCACAGCTCCAGTTCTTTCTGGAAGTGGTTACGCACCCAGGTACCCAGCAGGTCTTGGGACTGACCACGTACTTCAGCCAGACGTTCGCTCAGGTTCTCGTTGGTTACGATGAACTCACTGATAGCCGCCAGACCGGTAGTGATGAACCGATCTTTGGCGTGAACAGTCAGTTTCTCGTGGACGTGGTTGTAGTACACCTGCGCCGCCGACATGTACTTGGCTGGATTAGCCAGAATGTCCAAGACAGGCTTTGGATTGCCCAGCAGACGTTCCCAGTACCAACCCAACAGGCATTCGGTCAGCGAACCACCAGACTCACCCTGGGTGATTTGTTCCAGGGCCTTATCGGTGTAGAACACCATGGCATCTGCTTCAACGAAGCGGGCACCAGCTTGTTCAGCGCCCTTGCCATCAGCCAGACGGACTGGACCGTTGTCAGACACCGACAAACCATTGGCGCGGTAGCCTTGCACCACCTTACGCAGGTTGACCATATGACAGGTCAGCGCGTTCCACAGAGTAACCACGTACTCGCGGTAGTCTTCGATGGAACCAGCTTTCAGCCAAGGCACCAGGTCATCCGAAGTGTACATCTTGGTGAGTACGACGTACATTTTCAGGATGCGCTCGGAATCCAGCTGCTTAACACGGCTGAAGTCGAAGTTACCGTTGGCCGATTTAACGAACAGGTCGTTGAGGGTGGCAATGTCACCCAGGGCACCAGCAGCCCAAGCGGGCGAAGTGTCGCGCTCGCGCATGACTTCTACTACGTCAGCGTGGTTCGAGTTGACGAACGCCAGTACTTGGTCGTTGGTAGGCCATTCGAAGTCCAGACGTTTCAGCATGTCCAGACCAACGTTGGTGTAGGTGAACGACTCGTCAGCTACCTTGGTTGGGTAGTTAGGCGAATCGAAGAACGGATCGTCCAACCAAACGAAAGTGTGCTTGAAATACTGCTGGGCAATGCTGCGCAGAGATTCCTTGCTGTAGCAGATATCTGCTTTCTGGCCGATAGCCAGAGCCAGTGGTTTGCCATAGGCACTGATGTTGTCCAGTGCACCACGAATGATCTCACCCAGGCGATTACCAGCAGCTTCCATGATGGTGGTGTGTTCCGATTCCGAAGAACCAGTTACATCCACGATCTCCTTACGGAATTGTTCGCCGTAAGGTTCCAGGCCGTGGCTCACACCATTCAGACCTTCAAGGATCTGTGTAGGGCGGAAAGTAGGGCCACCTACAGCGATCAGCTCGGCCAGACCGATACTCGATTGACGGATCATTTAGTTGCCCTCCTTACCTGCAGCAACGATAGCTTTGCTGATCTGCTCGTCCAGAATGGACTCTTCCAGCGGGGCCAGGTAAACCAGACCGATAGCCGCCAGAGTGTGTTTTACCAGCTCGATGGTGTTAGCACCGGTGATAATGTCATCAACCATTTTTTCTTTAGACACTTTACGACTCCCGGTATCAGTAAAGCTGGTTAGACGTAACGCGGTTTGCAGGGAGCATCCCGTCGTAGTACGTAGTGTACAGACGAGTGTTGATCTCGCCTACAGTGATCATGCCATCGTTGTTGAAATCGAAGCCTTTGTTCTGCACATAGGACTTGATCTCAAGCGGAGTAGAACCGTCCTTACGGAACAGGACTTCATCCGGCTTCTTACCAACGGCAGCTGGATAGAAGATGGTCAGGTAGAAGTCCTCGAGACGAGTGTACTTCTTGCCACGGCGCATCCACATTTCGAAATACTTGAACACCCATTCCAGCTGTTCGAGTTGCGACAGCTTGATCAGGTCTTCTACCGTAGTACCCAGGTCTTTTGCGGCATCTTTACCGAACTGGATCAGACCGAAGTAGTAGGCGCCAGCCTTGTTACGAATGGTAGGACTGAACGTCCCCGCTGACTCGAAGTGCATACAAGCCATAAGGGCCGATGGGGCTTCTGGCCACAGGTTGTGCTTGCGGCACCAGGCAGTAACCTTCTTGAGGAACTCTGCACCCACCAGCTTGGACCAACCCAAGTCGTAGTAAGCTACCTTGTTGTAGGCTTTGTAGTTGTTCACTACTTTCAAGAACCCACCCCAAGTACCAGAGCCCATCAGACCATCCGGCGCACCATCGTAAACCTTCAACAGGTTCAGGTTGGTCTGGATGATCTTGAGCGCTGCCTCTTCAGTCATTACTGGCGTAGGCAGTGGCAGCGTAGTGTTGAACGTCCGGCTACCGTTCATACGGTAATCGTAGTCCTTTAACAAGGTAGATACTGCCGCAGCCGATCCCTTGCCCCATTTACCGTCGATATCACCAAGATAAAGGCCGCACTCTTTCGAGGCGACCTGGATATCCCGGATTGCATTAAGCAACCGATAGTTCATCTATTTACCCCTGTAGACTTTAATGGCCAATTTACTGAACCCACACATCAGTTCGTTACTGGCGGCTTCGTCACGCAGACTACACACCATCCGGTTAAGCATACCCTTGAAACTAGTCTTAACGTCAACCTTACGACCATCAGCAGTGTAGATGGGTTTAGGCATGACGTAACCAGTGGTGGCCTTCATCTGGTTACCGAGTACAAATTTGTCCGCAGTAGTACTAACGTCCAACGACTCGATCATTACAGTGACCAGAACCATTCCTGGTGGGATTACCGGTTTAGCAACGTTCAGGTTACTGTTGACACCGCCAGTTACTGGCTGCTTGCCTTCAGTCTCCATGAAGCGCTTACGTTTACGGTCACCCTCTTTAACCAGCTTCTTAACAGTCTCGGACATCTCTTCCTGAGGAGAGTTGTACTTAACGTCAATATGAATAATTTTGCCGTGGTACTTACTGCGGATCTGACGAATACCCAAACGGTTAAGCTCGCTTAAGTTGTCATCACCCGCCCCGTCACTGAGGACGTGGCTGTCTTCGATTTCGCATAAAATCGTGTCATAATCGACCTCATCACCCACTTTAGCACGCATCACAAGCGACTGGTTAGCCATCATTGTGAACCGAGCAGGGTTAAGGTAAGGAGTAACCGACTCTTCTACGAGATCACGCGACACAGCGATGGAGTCTTCGAAGGTGTCCTGGTCTTCGAGCATCGCAATACGAACCATCTGGGCAGTTTTCAGCACCGCTTGCCCAGGGTTGAATGGATCGCGAGCAAACCATTCCTCGTCCCAACCGATTACGTCACCCTTACGGAATGTGTCACCTACCTTAAGGTCGGTAGCACGAGTGTGACGGTGGTATTCACCACTAGCCTCACCAATCACCAGACCCAGTGGGTAAGTGTCCGTAGTACCGTCCTTGTAGGTAACCAACAGTTGGTCTTCCTCGACCGCTGTAACCTTACCTTCCTGTTGGGCTACCTTACTGTACAGTTCCGAAGTACGGTGGGGAACAATCGAGTCGTAACCAGTCCGAGTAATACCCCAAGTGTAGTTCCGCGCACTAACAGCCTGAGACCACTGTGTAGATACGAAGATCTGCCGCTTGGCATCGTCCTTGGTGATAGACGGCGACAAGTTACCAGTAACCGACAGTAAACCAGTGTAGCTAGCAGAACTGTGCAGATCCATGTTGCCACGGTAGTCTGCAATCAGAGGGTCACTAGTAGTGTAGGTAGTGAAGCCTACTTTACCACTATCCTTGTTCGCCTCAGAGATCCTGCCTTTATAACTAGGCAACTGCACACGAGCACTTTGGGTAACCGTGATCTCACTACGACCACCAGTACCACCGAACGTCAACTCTTCCTGGTCTTTCAACTGGTGGACCGGACCTACTTCTTCCACCAAGTTAACCGACGTGTCCGTGAGGATACGCATAGTTACTGCGTCAGGGTTGATTTCCAGTTTGTGCTTACGGTCAGTACCTTTGTTGTTGTACTTACGAATAGCGTCACATAGCTCGCTGTAGATGTGACCAGCGAAACGCTCGTAGCCAACGAACCGTTGTTCTTCGACTTCAACCGGGTTACGAGTCTGATCGGTCTCCAACAGACTAACTGCATCCAGCAGCAAGTAGTGGAAGGAATCCGCGTATTTCATCTTGCGGAGTTCGACCTTGGTTACTGGGTCAATGAACAGGTCGTAGAGACACTTCATCTCACGGAAATGACGAGTCTTAACTTTAGCATCAGCAATCAACGGACCCCAGATCCCTGGGTTGTTCAGATCACTCTTACTGAAGTTACTGATGTTGCCCAGACCAGACAGACCACCAAACACCATCGACACGTGTTTGTCTCGGCGGTTGAATACCAAGTACTCGTCGTTGAAAGCGATAGCGAACTCGTCTTCAGCCAACTTAACACGGGTACCGCTAGGCACCGACCGGGTAACAGCCTTGGTAACACGCAGTAGCTCGTCAATACCGAAGTAGTAGCAGAGCAGCACGCCGATAGGGAACAAATACCCACCGACACTGATAGAGCAATACTCGATAGGCGCTTTAGCCACCGAGATCCCCATCAGGCCCTCAATGGTACCTTGCTCTACACCATCCAGGTAAACGTTGCCGAAGCTATCCAGCGTCAGTGGTTTACCACCATGCACGCCCACCAAGAACGAGTCCTTCTTATCGTACTTGGCAAAATCTGGGTGCTCTTTTACCAAGTTGTGGAACCGGAAGTCAAAAGTAAACTTCTCAGTTTTGATCCACTGGAACTTAGTAGCCAACGCACTGTAAATACGTGGTGCATGCAACGACTGGTCAAATTTACTACCACGGTTGAAGGTAAGGGTTTTCTCCCCACCTTTACGGATCACCTGCTTAGACAGCCATACCGACAGGTTCTTGGCCATCTCCTGGCTACGGGTTACCATCAAGCGGTTGGGGTAGTAACTACTCAGTGCTACTGTGTCTCGGTCGATCTTGCGGATCGGGAGCTCACGACGCTGCAACTGCATGTGGTTCTTAACCCCGTCTACTACAAACGTACCGTCAGGTTGAACCTTAGGGAAACGAATTGCGTGAGTAGACTGATCACCGTTAACGTGGTGCACCTGAATCGACATTACGTCGTAACTACCTTCAACGCTGTTGATCTCTTCCAGCTTGAAGTTGTTCAGGGCAAAGCCAGCGTTCTGGATACCCAAGGTCATACCGACTACGTCTTTATAAAGGAAACGTTTTACGTAACCCTTTTTCAACACATTGGCCTTGGACTCCAACATCGACTCATCCAAAATCGAAATGAAGTTAGCTTCGATCTTAGCGTCGTTCTTTAACTCTTTCAGTTCCTCTGGGGAGATCTTGATGAAATCCTCCAGGGTCTGACCGTTCTCCATGCGGATGGTTTTGTACTGCTCACCTTTCTTCATGAAGAACTTTTGTTCGGCAACACTAAGGTTACCGTTACGTGCCCGTTCTTCCAGCGCCAGTGCGATACCAGCAGTGGGTGTGTCGAACGGGTCACGCTTAACGTTGATTACCTGCTCGACTTGTTCTTGCTCGAGCAGGGTATCGTCTACTGCGGAGTTCCAGTCTTGATCATCCTGAACAGGATTTCCGCTTCCCGCGCCTCCGGTGTCGTTATTACCAGATGCCACATCTCGGTCAGCGTCTTTGAGGACATCCAAGAGACCACCGCTAGGACCAGGATTACCCACAGCGCCATTGTCCTTACCAACTTTTTCTTGGACACTGTGTGCTGGTGTTCGTCCTTGCTCCTCTTCAGATCCAACCGTTCCTGCATCCAGATTGGAATTATTTTCTTCTTCCTCTCCATTTGGATTATCCTTCTCTTGTTCGCTGATCCCTCCGCGCGAGAGGTTAAGCAAGGCTAGGTAAAAGCGCTTCGCAGCGTTTAGTCGTTTTGGGCTACCAGTTCTGTGACTGGTTTGCTTTGATTTGTCTACCTTGGCCAGGTAGTTCTTATCGTTCTCCTGATCCAGCCAACCTTTAATGGTAGCCAGATTGATAATCAAGCAACGACTATCGAAAACAAAGATGATGTGCAGGTTTTGCAGCGCCTGCTCTTGCAACTTGTTGAACAGAGAATACTGGTAGTCACCAAACACGAATGCCATGAAGTCGATCAACCAATAGCTAGACTCAGCCTTGGTTAAACGTACAGACTGGTTATTCGGTACTGGTTTGTTATTAACCAGGTCGTACTGGTGGATAAAGTGATCGTAGTCAATCAACAACTCGTTGAAACCAGGGAAGTTGATTGGGAGATCAATACGAATGAACTGTTGACGCTGGTGTACACCAGGGCGGTCCACTTCCTCGTTAATGCCTTTAATAAGAGCATTAAAGTGGTTGTAGTACCGTTCGTAGTTTACGAAGATCCCTGGACGTTGGATAAACATCCGATCCAGCAGACCATAGCTCTTTACGATCAGGTTTTGTTCCCGATTGTAAACAGACTTGATCTCTTTGGTCCAGTTGTAGTTGTAGTGAGTAGCGCGATACGCCTGGATAGCTTTACGCACTTCCAGTGGCACGTTACGCCCACCGCCCAGTACAGGCTCGTAGTGACTGACGAAATCAAGGAACACGTTACCGACGAAGTTACTTACAAAAGCTTCACTACGGCTAGGACCAATCTCCAGTACTTCCTTAGGGAAGTAATGGTACAGCGACATACGCGGTAAGGTGATCTCACTGATCGGCAAAAAAGCAGGGTTAACCAGTTCTTGCCGTTTACGCATTACGAACCAACGATGGAACTGCGGATACATCGCAGCCATCGCTTCGGTTCCAGCAACCGCCGCTAACGGGTCGTTAACTTGCGTCATTTACGATTCCTCATGCCGCTGGTGGCGGCTTTCAAAACAAACATTAACGGCTCGTTGACCGGGTCATACAGGAAGTTACCACTACCACTGATGTAGTATTCCCGCTTACCGAACAAGTCTACTACTTGAGCCTTGGTGTCTTCACCGCAAAGACTGTTAGAGTTCAAGGCGTCACCGTCGTGGTCAGAACCCAGTGCCTGCTCACGAGTAGGGTCTACCGACATAGCGTCAAAATAGTCTACACGTTCACCCTTAATAGGGTACTTAGGCAGTTCACCGATTACTGTGCCGTCTGGCTCGATCAGTGTACGCTTCTTGCTACCAACCGTAGTCAGCAGGTTTACCTTGGCTGGGAAAATAGAACCCAGACCAGTAACCGGATAACGTGTCTGTTGAGACATCTGCCGACGGATAGCTTCTTGACAGGACAGGTAGTAAAGTTCCATGTACGTCATCGGTGTTACCAACTTACGATCCTTACCTTCAGGCAGGTCGTTGATATCACCCAGCACACAGACTTCTTTGCCATCGTCGTAAACCAGTGCCAAATAGTGGCCGCTGATAATGATGGGCTTATTACGCAGGTTAACGTTAGAGAAACCGTTAAACAGTTTGCTGATACCAGTCGCTGTAGTCCATTTGTCTACCGTTGCCGGTTGGACCTCAGTGTACTCGTATTCCAGGGTTTTGGTATTTACCAACTTAGCCTGGTCGCTACCTGGGGTGAACACACCTTCCAGGTACTTGGTGGTCATGGCATGGATACAAACATACTGGTAGTTCAGCAGTGCTTGCATCAGACCCATGTCTACACTGTTCGGATCTACACCGTCATCCTCAAAGAGGTTACTACGGGAAACCTTACGTGCAGTAATAACGTTACGAGTACCAGCCACTACACCACGAGTGGACATACGGCGTTGCAGGATACCGCCCTTACCGCCCATCAGACCAAAGATGTACTGGTCGATGTCGTTAAAGGACGATTGCAGCCCCCAACGTACAGTGTCGTATAGCGGGTTCTCAGCGTCACCAGCAGTACCAATGGATACTACACGGGTACGGAACATTAACTTACGGTAGTACTCAGTGAACTCTGGTTCACTTGGAGCACCGTTAGGCATGAACTGGATATCGCGTAAGCCAGCGGGGATTACCAAGACTTTGGTGCCCAGTGCCGTGTTACGGAACATGTTGATAAACTTAACACGTTGCTTACGTTTATACGAGTCGGTTACCGTTACCACCAAATCGTAGAAATGCTTGACGAAAAAACTGTAACCAGTCTGCCCGTCGATGATGTTGGATTTTATGAAATCCTTAGCTCGGTCATCCCAGACGGCATATTCCGAGCCTTTCAAAATCCCGATGTACAGAGATTTTATTTGACCAAGCGCTTTTAAGTAGCTCGGGTTAAAAATAGGAAGCTTGACGTCAATGTAAGCTTCAGTTTTATCACGCTCTTTAGACCCCATTTTGCCAAAGATTTCTAAAGAGTACAGACCCTCATCGTTGAGGTTCTGAGTCATACCTTCGAAAGCATCGGTAGACGCCACAGGTTTGAAGATACCGGGGACGATCTCCCTGGTATCTAACAAGGTTATATTACTGGGTTTCATATAGTGACCCTTGGGGTAGATATGTCAGATTATGATGATTTCGAGAGTTACGATAACGACTGGGGGGACGACCCGTTCGAAGGTGACATGGACTTCGATTCGGACTTCGATAACCCAGGCGGTAAGAAAGGGTTCCTACGAAGCGCTGTAAGCGGCTTTTTAGACGGTATCGTCGAGCGCACGATCGGCAGTACCGATGCAAAGATCAACACACTACAGAAGGTTCTGCCAGCCACCTGGAACCCTACCTTCCGTAACCTGCGTGATCTGAACCAACGTCGCCGCGACGTAATGGAACAGATTAAAAATGGTACCTTTACCACTGTGCAGGATTTGCAGTATTTAGCAGACCGTGCGGCTAAAGCTGTTGGTAATAAGCTTCCTAATAAAATCTCCGAGACCCTTACTGATTTCAGCAAAAGGGACTTCTCGGACTGGGAAAAAACCGATTACGACCGCGATGACACCGATAAGGCAGAAGGTGTATCGGACGAGGAAGTTAAAGCGTTAATCAGCAATGAAGACGCTAACGCTATCCTTACCCGAGAAACCTCCAAGTCGATCGGTAGACAAACCATCGGGATGATGGCTGAGATCGGTGGTCGGTCTATCGCTAACATCCAAGGTCTTAACCAGACAGGTATGCGTACCAACCAGTTACTGGAACACTTGCTGGACTTCCAGCGTCGTGTAACCCAACGTAACGACCAGTTGATGATCAGCATCACTGCGCGGCAATACCTTACTAGCTCCAAGTACTACAAGTTCATGGAAGTTAGTAACCACCGCATCGTCACCGAGTTGAAACAGATCGGTGAGTACGTCAAGATGTCGGACTACGAGAAAACCTCGAACATGCAAGCTCTGAAAAAGAGTGTGCGTGAGTCTGTATTCGACAAGGCCAAGGGTCGTTTCGGTGGTATTGCTGATTTCCTGACCGAGCGTGTAGGTAAGGATGCTCTGGACGACAACATGTCCAGTATGTCGGACATCACCAGTAGCTTGCGTATGGTCGCTGAGATGACCGAAGGTATGCCTATTAACGTGGGCTCCATGCTCGGTAACGCGGCAGCCGGTATCTTCCTTAATAAGCTTCCCAAGATGATCGAGTCTGGGATGGCCCAAGGTTACATTGCTAAGTTTAAGAAGCAATTCCCTAAACTTAGTAAATGGGCTGACGACGCTTACATCCGTCTTGGTGACCTAGGTAACGTAGCCACTTACGTTACTGGTAATGGCGAGGAGTTGGCTAACACCCTGCACCGTCATTACAAGCACGGTCAGTCTGAACTGGACGATATGACCTACGATGACTACGTAGATCAGTTGCCGAAAGACAAACCACCAATGCCTAAAGCAGTCTGGGTTGCCATGAAAATGGCACGCGGAATGTACAACAAGGGCGCTGGCGCAATCATGGATGACATGTGGGAGTCTAGCTACACCACATACAACCTGAAAAACCGCACCCTGGCAGATGGTGAAGAAAACGCTCTGTGGACCCGTCGTTCCGACCGTACGTTGAACGAAGAGATCCCACGCTGGTTCAGCATGATCCACTTGTCCTTGGAGCAAATCCGGACTGGTAGTGACGACGTCAAGCGTTTGGCTTACGACTACGTTAAAGACGACTTCATTACTGACAAGCAGAAAGTAGCCACGGTTACCAATGCTGTGTTCGATCGTAGTCAGTTCTCCTCGCAAGCTACTTCGGCCCTTAACCTGGCTGAGTCGCTTGACAAAGAGGGTGGTGGCACAATGTCGGCTAAGGCCAAGCAAGACTTGGCTTACCAGTTGACCCGTGACGTAGACCGTAAGCAAGGCTTCAACCCGTACAACTTCCTGGCGTTAGAGGACGAGGACGGGTTCTCCAAGAAGTCTGCTAAACAAATCCGTGAATCTATCATGGCGGCGTTTGGGATTACCCAAAACCACATCGATGAGTTCCATGCTGGTGACGACGCTACACGCACACGCATGCTGACGTACATGCCTACTGAGAAAGGTCGTAGACTGCTCCCAGGTATGGCTGACGCAGCACGCTCACTCGACACCTTCATGCCGGACATTACGGCTAACCTGGAAACCTACCGCAACAGTGGTTTCTGGAATGCGATGAAGGAAGCAGGGATTATCACCAAGTCCGAGTGGGGCGGTGGTGACGAAGTCTCTGAGAAAAAGTTCTGGGAAGTCTACAAGCAATATTTAGCTGACCCAGAACTGAAGTCGTCAGTCCCAGTGCCTGAGACACAAGGACCGATTCCTACTCGCTCGTTTGGCACGTTTACACCTAACCCTATCAACCCGCTGGCGCAAGCCACTGTACCTAAGTTTACCTTCGGTGCGGCTGCTGGTGTTGCTCCTACTGATACGACTGTTCCAGTCAAGGTAGAAGGGTTCGACGAACTGGTTAAAACGCTGGATGGCCTCAAGAACTTTGCCCAGTCCATGGGTGGGTTCGGTGATGCCATGAAAGCAGTTAGCGGGATTGACTTCCAGCCACTTAACACCAAAATGGATTTGTTGGTTAAGAACACTGGCGACCTGCTGCAATTGGCTCAGACCCGTAACGAGACTCTCACCAAGATTTATGAGAATCAACCGGTACGTAAGAAACCCAAGGACAAGCAGGAAGAGGATGACATGCGGTCTGGTACGCAACGTATCATGGATCGCATCAAAGAGTTCTCGTTCCAAGACTTCTACAACAAGGCAGTTGACACGGTACTCAAGAACGAGCCACTGATCCTGGGTGGTTTGTTGGGTGGCCTCGCTGGGTATGCTTTACATAACCCTAAAGCTGCTGCGTTGATTGCAGGTGGTGCTGTAGCCGCTACCGCTTACGGCAAAATCCGTGGGATGGCTAAAGCCAAAACACCAGAGGACAATGAAGACCTCTATGAGGAAGGTTCTGACGAGCCATTACTCAGTGCGAAGAAGTTGCGTGACGGCGACTACTATGACCTGTCCAAGAAAGTGATCATCCAGTCGTGGAAGGATATCACGGGGAGCATCAAGGACATTAAAGACGGGACCATCATTGGCGCTCGTAAGTTAGCCGGTAAGCTGTTTACTGCTGAGAACAAGGAAGTGTTCCTTAGCGGGTTGAACAAGGTGCGTGAATGGATTAGCAAAGCGTTCCGTTGGGTAGATCCATGGGGTCGTGCGGTAGCTGCCAAAAACGCAGTAGCCAAACGCTTCTTCCAGATGGACGTATATAAGGAAGGAGCCAAAGCACCTACCTTGTTGGGCAAGTCGTTTGATGGTGGTGCGTATTACAAGGTTGGTCCAGACGGCAAAGCAGTAATGCTCACCGGCTGGAATGAGATCGACGGACCAGTATACGACCGTGAAGGTAATATGCTGATCTCCCAGGAAGACTACGACCGTGGTTTGGTTACGTCGATGGGTGTGTCGGTTAACAAGCTTGGTAAGCTGTCGAAGAAGTTTGGTAGTTGGGGTCTGGAGATCCTTAAAGGAGCTAAAGACCGTGCACTGCAATACGGTGGGGCTGCTGTAGATAAGTCGAAAGAAGTATTTAAAGCAGACTACACTCCGATTATCAACTCGATCGATCGTATCTACGACTTGCTGTTGCAACACTGGGGTTACGCCCCGGCTGCAATGGTTAACGCACTGACTGGCACAGATGGTGTTGAGAAGCCTCTCGAGGCAGAGGGTGAACCTGAAGCCCAACCAGCACCAGCACCAGCTACCGGTAAGAAAGGTAAAAAGAAAAAGGTACCGAAAACCAAGGAAGACTCGGAGCCAGATTTCAACAAAGGTATTGACCCTGACACCCCTGGTCCATCCAAGGAAGAGGTTGCTAAGCGGGAAGAGCGTGCTGCAAACCCACCCGAGATGCGTAAGCATAACTTTGCTGAAGCCATCAAAGAGAAAATTGCGGCGGCTTATGGTGACCGTGCAGCGGCAGGTGATCCTGCTCCTGAGCCTAAACCTGGTGAGCCTAAAGAACGACTCAACTCCCTTAAAGACCAAGAAGAGCAAAAGGAAAAGAAAAAGGCCGGTATGGTTCAGGATGCGATCATCCGCATCGGTGAGTCCTTCGGTTTTGGTGAGAAGAAACCTGACACCAAACGTGCTGGTTTGTTTGGTTTGTTAGGTACCATGTTTGGTGGCGCGTTAACCGTCTTAGGTGGGATCTCCACCTTTATCACCAAGACGTTGTTCTCTCCAATCAGGATGATGGGGACGTTCGCTACACTCGGTATCAAGTTACTCCCTGTCATGGCCACTGGCGTTACGGCTATTGCTAAAGGGTTGTTCACGTTGCTCAAGACTAAGTCCTTGACTGACGCGGGCACCAGTGTGCTTGACACCATTATGGACAACAAGGGTGAACATCCTGAGGTCCGTAAGAAGCGTAAGGAGATGCGCAAAGAGCACCGTAGTAAACCTAGTACCAAACTCAAGAAAGCAGGTCTGGTTGGTGGTGTAGCCCTTGCGGGTGGCATGGCCATGGACAGCATGATTGACAACGGTATCGTGGAAGAAGACGGTCTGGTAGCTAACGTAGCCAATGTACTGGAAACCGGTGCACAAGTTTACGCTGGTTATCAATTGGCATCTGGTCTGGCAGGTTTGGCTGGCCTTAGTCTGCCGACTATGTTGGGTACTGCTGCTAGCGCTGCCGGTACTGGCTTTATGGTTGCTGCTGGTGGTGCCTTAACAGCCGCTGGTGCAATTATTACCAGTCCTGTAGTACTTGGTGCGGCTGCAATTGGTTTGGTTGGCTATGGTGCTTACAAGCTCTTCCAGAAGGGCAAGGGTACCCAGCTTAAACTGCGCCTGACCCAGTATGGTGTTTCTGATGTAGAGTCTGATCTCGCCGAGACTATTGTCAAAGCAGAACAGATGTTGGAGAAATACGTTGTAATTGGTAACGGTAGAGCGTCGCTGTCTAAGGAAGCCCCTATCGAAGAAGTGTTCCGTATGTTTGTGCCTGACGCAGCTGATAAAGGTGGGAAGGCTAAACTGGCGGAAGTGTTCACTTGGTTCAATGGTCGTTTCAAACCTGTGTTCTTGACCTACATGGCTTGCTTGGATGCTGCCAAGTTCAAAGGTCTCCAGGAGTACGACGAGTCGACTAAGCAAGAAGTCTACATGGTAGCGAAACAAGCACACACAGCCCTCGGTGGTGTGATGCCGTTCCCTTACACTGTAGTTGCCAAAATCGATAAGTCTGTTCCTATCCTCGGCGATAAACAGACTACCATCCGAGTTACCAATTACCTTACGACCCTCAAGACGTACCTGGATCGTAAGACGAGTAAGGAAGACCTGCAGCCTGTTGCGTTGCCTGCCGGTGTGAAAGCTCTGGAAGCAGAGAAGAAACACTTGGAGGAGCAACTTAACGAGGACGGTGGTAGTGTCGCTGGTCCTATCCGTAGTAAAGCGAAAGCTCGTATTGCGGATATCGACAAGCAACTGTCTGATCTGAACAGTAGCTTCAAGCTGGGCAAACAAGTTCAGGCAGTGTACATCAAAGACCTGCTCCCAGACGCTAAAGCAATGGATTTGCTTACTGCAATTCGTCTGGCGTGCTATGGTAATGATCAAGACATCCACTGGCGTATTGAGGCTGTACTGCGATTAGAGCGTTACTGTGAATCCCTCTTCGTATCCGACGGGAAAGAAGTTGTATTCCGTGGGGACATTGGGGAACTGTTTGATATCTTCCGTACGTCGTTCCGCCTGAAACGCGACGAAGGTGAGAACTGGGCTAAGTGGTTCCGTGACCGCTTTGCTCCGGTAATGCGCAATTACGTGCAACTGGTTAACAACTATCGCAAGGGCAACCCTGGGGTGGTTTGGAAATCGCTGTCGGTTACTGCACGTTACGAAATCGCTAAGGCATTGGTTGACACTCAGGTGCACATCACGAGTGCATTGGTAGTACCGATCTGGCGTGTAAGGTCCTCGCCGTTCTTGGATAGTCGTTCCGACGATCGTCCAGACAAAGTAGACCGCATGCTTAAGCTGTTGGCTGATGCTAGCACACAGGCCAAGGTACTGGACCCCGAGAAAGAGGCTGGTAAAACCAATACTCAGACTTGGGCTAATGCAATCAGTCCACACAAAGTAGGTGGTGGGTTTACCCCACATGCTGCCAACGTCCAGCAGCCTGACCAGTACAAGAACAAGCGCGACGTCGTTATGGGTGGCCAGTTTGGCACCAACGTGTCTAGCGGTGCTGGTACTGGTAACATCTACAGCATCAATGGTAACTACGGCACCCCTGAGAACAAGTATGGGTATAAAGCCCTAACTGGTGAATCCGACACTAGCCACCTGGACATGTCCGGTGTACAGAAGGATACCAGTGCTAAGGACTCTGGGGTTAAGGTACCGCGTAAGCTGGCAGAGCAGTTAGTAATCCGCGAGATGCTTAAGCAGGGCTTCACTGACCCGCGAGCTATTGCAGAGATGCTGGCGCTTACCAACTACGAGACTGGTGGCTATAACAAGACCGTAGAGAACCTTAAGTACTCCGACCCATCCAGACTGATGCGGACGTTCAAGGAAGTTACTTCCCTGGCCCAAGCACAGCAACTGGTACAGATGGGTGAGGTAGCAATCGGTAACGTAGTTTACGGTGGCGGTAAAGGCAAGTCCCTTGGTAACACTGAACAAGGGGATGGCTACAAATACCGTGGTCGTGGCTTCGTACAACTGACAGGTAAGAGTAATTACGCTAAGACCGGACAGGCTTTAGGTATTGACTTGGTTGGGAAACCAGAGTTGCTGTCTGAAGACCCTAACGTCATGGCGGCCGTTGCGGTAGACTTCTACAAGAACTCCAAGCTCTTGCAGTCGATTACCCAAGACGGTAACTTCGGGCGTGCTGCACGGGGGCTCAATGGCGGTAATGCATTGCCCGGTATGCCTGAGCGTCACAAACTCTACCTGAGCTACTTGGATCAGTTGAGTAAAGGCGAGTTAAAAGCTGACGAAGAAGCGGCAGCTAGTGCATCTGCCGATGTGGTGGGTAGTGCGCCTGCACCGACTGCTCCTCCTGACAGTGGAGCAATGATTGGTGGTGCTGGTGGTACTCCTCCACTGGGTGCTAGCGGTAGCGGTGGTCAGTTGGATCCAAGCGGAGGAGCTGCATACGGTACACCAGGTACTGATCCAAACACAGGGCAACCTGGTACTTGGTCTCAGTCTGGTCCTAACGTACCGATGGGTCCTGGTGTGCAGACTGGCTCTGGCGCACTTGGTGGTGGTTACACTGCTTCGACTTACGGTGCTGGTCCTTCTGTTGACGTAGATGGGCTTAAAGTTAAATCCGCTGAAACAACTGCTGGTGGTGGGCATCATCCTGCTATCAAACGGTTGGGTCAGTTGATTATGACCAACGTCCAAAACTTCAACAGAATCACTGCGTTGAACGACGCATGGCACAAGCACAATAAGCCAAACTCCAAGCACACCCAAGGTCTGGCGATTGACTTCACCCTGACTAACGGTGCAGCTGGTAGTGATGCTGCAGTGGCTGTTGTTAAAGGCTTGCTGCAACAAGCTGGACTGACCCCTAACGAGTTCCTGGTACTCAACGAGTACAAGCGGATGTCGCGTGGGGCAACTGGTAACCACGTCCATGCTGGCTTCCAATCCGTAGCTGCTGCGGACAAGTTCATGAAGGCAAGTGGCGGTAACGCTACTAACGGACAAGACACTACCGCTGGTGGTGGACCTGTACAGCCGGTTGAACAAGAAGTTACATCGCCTCCGCAACAAGGAGTAGAGGCACAGGCACCTCGTGGTATGGAAGACCCAGCTGCTAGCCCTAGTGGTCCTGCGGTACCGGGTAAGCCAAACATCCCTGGTCCTAAGCCTCCACAATCCGGTGGTAACACTGCGCCGCAAGGTGGCGGTAGTCCATTCGGAACGTCTCCTGGTGCTCCTTACCAGCAGCCTAATAACGGTTCTTACCAACCGCCTGCACCGCCTGCTACAAGACAGCCTCAGGCTGCTCCTGCACCAGCCCCTGTAGACAACGGTAACGTAGAACAGTTGTTAGGAGCATTGGTTGCAGCGGTTAACCAACAGGGCGGATCCCAGTCCCAACTGTTGGCACAAATCGCTAAACTGATCGCTGAAGGTAACAAAGGAGCTAAAGATCCATCTCAACGCGTTAAGGTTTGACCATTTTAGGAGAGGGGGCAGGGGCTTCGGCCTCTGTCCTCATCCTATTTTTACAGGTATTTACTGATGGCCACGACGACTACTACCAGAGACAGGGACATCATTAGTAAGTCCTTTCGTCTCTTAACACGCGGCGTACAACCAACCGAAGTATTGGACCGGATGGATTGGGACAAGTACTTTAACGTATTCAGCAGCGCTACGGGTGACAATCGATACGTTAACCCTGTGGCGCAATCTAGCCCTTATACCGACCCACGTTACGGTCGCTTCATGCAAACCCGTGAAGGCGGTATGGGTTCTGTTTATAAAGAGTCCATTGAAGACAACGTAACCCTTTTAACCATTGTGCCTAGCGTACCGCAGTTTGCTGGTTTGCTCCAGTTCATTGCGAACATGTTCCGCCCTAGTGCTGCGATCATTGCTAACAAAGGTCGTGCACCAGGCTTGGCGTTCTACATGGCGCAAGCGGTTTCGTCCATCGTGTTTATTCCCATGCAGTTGATTTCTGCTGGGGTACAGTTCCTCAACTTCTTTATGGATAACCCGGTAAACAGCTTCTGGTCCTGTAAGCCAGCGGTTGGTGCATTTACCATGGCGTCCACAGGGGTACTTAACGACCTGATGTATCGCTTGGGTTATATCGACCCACTGCTGCCTAAACGTGTTCAGGAACAGAACGACCCGCTGTACGGTCTAAAACCTGACTACGACAATACCAAGGCTATTGCTGACCTGCGGCTGCTGATTCCTGACTCCGTCAACGATGACGGGACAGTGGACTTGATGCGCCTGGTAATGAAAGGTACTCGTAAACACCGTGTCATGCTCCGCGAGCTGGCTAAGTTGGATAACGAGACCATCCTTACTGTGGATCAGAAGGTTGCCCGTAGTCGACAAGTCCTGGAAGAAGTTGAATTCGATGCGGCTACCTGGGACGGTTCGCCTAGCCAGGATTACGTGCAACAGGAAATGAGCACGGTAGGTCGTTACCGTGAAGGTGAGGAGAACTATGTAGAGCAGGACTCCGCATGGTACAAACAGAAAGCCTATGAATCTACCAATAACCCCGAATACGGTGTAACTGGTGTCGGTAGCGTAGCTAGCAAAGATGGTCGGTCGTTAGACACCATCATGGGCGAACTCGCTACATCGAGTACTAGTGGTAGTTTCGGCACTGGTAACCCTAACGAACCAGCGGGTCGCCCTAAACCTGCTACGCAACCCAACGTAGGCGCTACTGGCCAACCACAGGTGTTTTATGAAGACAACCCTGATGATAGATCATGGGCAGGCGACATATTTGATTTGGCTCGTACTGCTGCCTATGGCGGCATGGACGGGATCACTTGGCGAGTCGATGGTAGCGCTGGGCCTACAACCGATTCATTCTCCAACTCTAAGGCTCAGTCTCCACTTGCAAGCAAGTTCAACTCCGTCGTAAAAGCGGCGAACGACTTCCGCTTTGACATTGCTGGTGGTGCCACAGGCGTTGATATCATCGACGGTGTGGTCAACATGATTAAGGAGTCTGCTATCGGTGCGCTGTCCGGTAGTGTGATCGGTAACATCCCCTTAGCACTGACCAACAACTCGTATATCAAGATTGCCGACCACTGGGACGGTTCCACTACCAACCTGCACAAAGAGTCGTACTCGATTTTCTTCAACTGTAACTACGCTCACCCGTACGAACAGATCATGAAAATCTGGGTACCGTTTGCTCTGTTCCTGCCGTTGGTGGCTCCGTTCACTACTGGTGGCGGTTCGTATACCTCGCCATTCATGTGTAAAGCTTTCTGCCAAGGTCGTTCGATCATTCGTACCGGCATGGTAGAGAATGCTACCTTTACCTGGGGTGCTGGTGAACGTGGTTGGACTCGTGATCGTAAGCCACTGAACTTACGTATCGATTTCAGCATCGTAGACCTGGACAACATTATCTCGGTTCCAATCGATCGTTCGATTAGCCTGCTGGAAGTACCTAACCTCAACGGTATTGCCAACAAGCTGTTCAACGACGACACCGGGTATAACAACTTCCTTGGTCGTATTACTGGTGTTACGTTCCTGGACACCTTCCTCAAATACTCGCGTATGAACCGTGGTCTTACTGGCATGGCATTGGATGTAGAAACTAGCATCCGTGCAGACAACATCGCTAGCAAGATCTCCGACTCTATCGCCGGTAGCTTCGCAACACTCTTTGCCCGCCCTATGCAGCGTTGACATACACCCTACCCCTAGCCGTTAAGGCTAGGGGTAGGGGTATAGGGTTATTAACGAGGAAACTCCGCAGCACCACGGAACTGGGTCCGTAGTTCCACCAAACAACTTACTTCCTGGAACTTACCAGCAGTAGCCAGCAGAGGGATAATCGGTTGGTAACCACTAAGCAAGGTAACCATGTCTTTACTTACCCGAGTCATGATAGCGAGGTTCTGCGCCATACCAAACTCGGTGTAAGTCAGCCACCATTGTTGGCCGATGATTTTCTCCAGCACCGCTAACATCTTTTCCAGCAACGCAGGGTAATCTTCAGGGAACACATCGTCGTCGAACTTGAAGTTACTGAACAACGTAGAAACCAGGTTAGGGTACTTCGACATCAGGATCTTGCTATTAGCACCCGTACCACCGTCGTCTTCATCCAGTAACTTGAGGACTTCGGTCATCGACTCGATATCCCCGTTGATGATCATGTACTGGAAAGCTTCCAGTGTGGCATCCCGGCGAGCGAAACCAAAACCATTCGGGTAACTGTTCCAGATAGACCGGTAACTACCCGACATACCAAACATGGCAGTGTTGTAGTACAGACTGTTATAAACCGAAGCAGTCACGCTACGGTCTACGAATTCGTCAATACCAGTTAACTTACCAAGCATGCGCATGGTCTCAGCGCCCATCTTGCCGCGCCAGTTCTTGGTAACCCGGAAGGTTTCCCCGTCACTGGTAATGAGACCACCAATGTTCAGCCCGGTGATGCGCTTGAACTCCTGGCTAATATCACCAGCAATCTTGCGCATTGCGCCTTCTGGGCTATTGACTGGATAACCCATACGACGACTAGCAGCAGCCAGGATACCATTTTCGTCAAACACCACACCGTCACGACCAACCTTAACAGCTTTGGTTAGGTCCTTGGTGTTGAGCAAACCACCAGACAACATGCCGACAATACCATCCAGCACGTCCACCACACTGTCGCGGTATTCGGTGATAGTCCCTTTAAGCCCGGTGTCACGTGCAGTCTTGGTAGCGATACCAGTCTGCATACGGTTTTGTGTAACGTTGTAAGGAGTTAAGTTGTCACCCTTAACCCGCTGCATCGACGTATTGGTGTTTTTCTTAAACGCCGTTAAGTCCGGTGCTAAGTTAATACCACTAAAAGCATCCATTAATAAACTCCCGAAAACAAAAAATAAAAGAAGGTAAGGAGATTAAGGGACCAAGTCCCCTAACCTCCCTTCCATCATTTCTTTTGTTTCTCTGCGTCTTTGGCTAGCTTCTCGTTGATCTGTTCTTTCCGATCACGACTAACCATTCTGATCTTGTCTGAAACCCTTATGATGTTTCCGTGTATATCCTTAGCGGTAACTTCGATCTCACACTCTTCAATTTCCAGAATCGACAAACCCTCCAAGAACTTACCAAAGCTCAAGTTGGGTTTGTGGAAATAAGTATCTCGAATATTGCCAGTACGAGTCTGCCTCTCGTCCTTGGCTTTTTCGGGATCTGGATTCGTTACGATCCAATCCAAGTAACGACCCAAATAGTTGGACCACTTAAATGGATTCATTTCAAGCTTGTTAAGGATCCGCCTATACAACCTGGCCGGTGGATCCTCTAGCTTTTCGTCTGGAACAAACTTCTTTGATATGCGATCAAGTCGGTTAGCTGGAATGTCATCTTTCTGCTTTGTCATTTAACCTCCTCAACTGGGAGTCTATCGCTACTTGCACGATAGTAATAAAGTCATCAAGTACTAAACGGAAGTAACTCGAGTTAAAGAACTCCAACGTTGGACCAGTGATCACTGTACGGTGTTCTTTAAACGTGTCGCCTTCCTGCTCGTTTATCGGGTTTTCTAAACAGTATAATTGCAACAACTGCAAGAACCCCCAAATGAAATGCATTGCGGAATCAGAGTTACTATACCAAGCCAGGAAGTCGGTCTCTTTACTGGAGACATGGAATTCCTTAAAGAACGGATCGAACTTAAAGTGATGCTTTTCTTCTAGTGCGTAAACGAACGCCAGGGCGTCTCTCGCGGTCTTTGTATGGGCAGTAATACCTAAGGTCATAAACCAGTCGAAGTCTTCACAGATCGCAATTGGCGCACCGACCAGGCAATCGTATAGACCATGGATCATCTGGTCAAATTTAACTGTGGGTTTGTTAACCCGCTTTTCAAAGTTGGCTAGATACTCCATCAACGAATTGTAGTAATCGATCTGCACACGTTTGCCGACAAACGGCAGGTTACCAAGCATTTTGAATTTGAGCAGCGCTAAGTTCATAACGAATCCTTTGTACCTTACTAGCCTGGTAATATAGGTTTAAAAAATTATGGAAAGTCCATTTGTCTTAGAGTCCGATGAATCGGCGACCCCATTCGTCGACAAGAAACGTAAAATAGATGACGAGAACCTTAACGAGGTTTTGGCTCTATTACAACAAACCTTAACCCCTACCGAAGAAGACCAAGAACAAGTCAGCTTCGTTACGGCCCTGCAAAAGAACCGCCAGTTCTTGCTCCAGTACGCTATGAAAGCCTACATGGAAAAACCGGGTAGCGCTAGCCTGCTGGAAGGTGTTACGTCGTTGCTTGCTCATATGGAGAAAGCAATCCGTGACGACCGTAAGGAGCGGATGAAGAAACAAGAGAACCAAGACAACAAGCTGTCGTTTAATCAGATGCTTGAAGCTATGTCGATGATTAAGACTGGGGCTATCCAGATCCCAGTATTCGACGTAAGTAGCTTTATGCTGGACCCTAGCGTGTCGCTGACTGATGGCTTGGATGTCAAGCCCATCAATGAAGCCGAGCTGGTACAGGGTAACCAGATTATCAGTATCGACGGCACACCCGTTTAAAATAGACTATAAACCCTACTGCACCCTAGGGTGCAGTAGGGTATAGGAATTATTCCGCCTTTACTCATAATCGTAGAGACTATGTTCAATAGGCAGTAACTTGATAGCAGGAGCCATCATCAACAGGCTAGCCATCATCCAGTCCTTATGTTCGCCAGCAAAGGTTTCATTAGGACGTACCAACACATCAGGGATAATGAAGTTGGTTTCTGGAATAGGGTTAGACATGAAGGTTTCTGATAACGCCGCCCACGTCGCATCCATAACCAGGTTGTAGCGGAATACGTAGTTGTACTGGCCGTAGAACTTGGCATCGTGCGCATGCGGATCAGAATAGATCGCTTGCACTTTAACCAGGCCCTTCAGACCATAACGAATACACTCGACTAGTTCGGCAGTTTGCTCTGCATCGAACTGGTACGGGAAAGTGTTTACATACAGACGGACTTCCTTGATGTCCATCGGCTTTTCAGTCAGACCTTCGATGTCAATGATCCGAGCAATCATGGTCTTGATCAACTTGGTGGGGTAGTACATCCCAGTACCCCAATGCTCCAAGCTACGTTGTGCGAAAATAGCCTTAAAACGTTCTTCGTCGATACCGATGTGCGTATAGTTGTAAGTATCGAACTTACGATCGCGGTAGTTACGCTCGATGTACAGAGCCCACAACCGATCCCCTTCTGCTTTACGCTGATCAGGATCGGTGATGTGGTCGGTCATCAAACACTGTAACAGCCCGCGACGGTAATCAAAGAACGCTTCTGCGTCAGCATAGACGTCTAATACACGATTCATTTAAACACCTATTGCTGGGCTGGTTGTGACTCAGGACGAATGGAAGCACCGTAAACACGGATAGCCAATAACAACGCGTAATCAAACGGCGTCTTACTGGTTTTAGCGTTACTGTTGCTGACCCAGTTCTCGCTTTTACGTAGCTTGGCTGGGATCAGGTTTTCACCGCCAGGAGAACCAGCCATGATCTGCGACGTCATGTCACAAAACGCAATCATGGTAGAGTCAACTTCGGTGTTCAACTCGGTCCACACAACCATTTGGAAAGCACGCCAGTGGTCGCCCACCTTGTTGGATCCTGCGCCTTCAGTACAGTGCTTACAGAACACGTCATAAGCTTTATCAAAGCTGATGAGTGGTTCCAGGAATATCTGCCGCAGTGAATCCATGAAACTAACTACGGAAGGATCGCCCTGGTCCTTGGACCACTCGAAGAACAAACCAGTTACCAGGTTACGCAGGAATGGCAGTCCTGTCAGGTTCTCTTCTAAGATCACCGGTGCAGGAGCTGGTGGTGGAGCTTGCTCAGCCATAAGTTACCCAAGCCTTTTGTTAAAGTTAGAGTCCAAGTGCCGCCCACGGAAAAGATGGTAGACCGAAGACAATACCTTGGCGATTGTGCCACGCTGCAAGCTAGCGTTGGTGTTGGTCTTACCAGTGGTCAACAGTTCGTTCTTGTAATGCTTCAACGCATCCAAGTCACCGCCCTTAACGTTGTACAATTCGTTAGCCATGATATCCAACCCCAAGTTACGGAGTACGGTAATCTCTGGCTGACTAATACCAGTAGAACGGGAATCACCCATTACCTGACCAGTGAGGTCGTCGATGCTGTAATCGTTCGCGGCAGCACCAAACTTGGTAACCTGCATCTGACGTTGTTTACGGAAACGTACCAGACCAGTAATGGCCGTGTGTGGAGTCATCGACTTGATGCCGGTGTCTGCGTCGTAAACGATCAACTGCTGTTCGATAACCACACCGTATTTCTTGGACAACCGCAAGATGCGTTCGTATTCGATCATTTCTTTACGGTTCCAGTTAGAAACCCAGATGCTCAGAGGCATGCCCTGTTCCATCTTTACTACAAGGGCTTCTAACTGTTCGTTGTTGAGAGCTTTAAACAAGCGCTCGTAAATAACCTTGTTACCGCCACCCTTGGTTACTTCGCCCATGAAGTCCAGCACGTAGGCTTCAAAGGCCTTGCGGTTACTGGCCATTATTGCTTTCTCCGGTAACCGTAGGTAGTGATGGTTTTGTGTGCGTTACCCATTGCCTCTTTGGCAACGTTGATATACGGGTCACTTACGGTGTTGGTCAGTACCAGGAGCTCGTCGAACAAACCGGAAATGTTTTCCAGGTTTTGACCGAACACAGTTTTGTTCTTGTCATCCACTGGCAGAGCACTAACGGTTTCATCCAACGCACTGATACCGTACTTACCGCTTACAGTCATCAACGTATAAGCGGACTGTCGATCGGACAACACCTTGTGCAGGCGAACGATATAGTCGTCCACGTTTTCGCACAGACTACAGAAGTTGCTATCAGCAACCACCAGGATTACGTTACTACTTTGGACAGGTGTCATCCTAAACCCCCAAACAAAAATAAAAGTATAGTAGGGACCCGGTAAATAAACACGGATCCCCCTATAAAAGGTCCGCCTTACTTGATCCAGTAAGGCTTACGCTCACCGATTGCGATTTTCAGCAGCTCCATAGTGGACAAGGAGTGCTTCTTAATACGTGGGTTGGTGTGCCAGTAATCTACGGTGTTTTCCAGGATGTCGTTCCAGTCGTAGCCCTGCTCTTTGATTTTTTCGTAGAGCTCTTTAGGCGTGATCCGGTATTTCTTATCCAGGTCCAACCAGATCTGTTGCATGTGTGCCATCTGGTAGCAGATGGTCAATGCACGATACAACTTGGCGTCAGACAGGGTCTTATCCCAAATAGTAGTACGACCTACTTTAAGTTCAGGATACAGTACGTTCCAGTGGCTGATTGCACTACCCTCAAAACCCCACATCTTCGAGGTCTTGCAGGCGTGGTACATGGTCAGACCAATTTGTACTCCGAGGCTTTGAGAGCCAATAAAGAAAAAGTCGCCACCAGAAAGGCCACTCTTATTGCGGAATACGTTAAATGGGTAATAAAGAAGATCGGGGTTCTCTTTTGCATTTGGGTCAAGTTGTACGTCAGGTCCGAATGGATTAGGGTACATCCACTCCTGGTTGTTTTTCATTGCACTACCGCTAACGATACGAATACCGGTTTGCGGAATACGCAGCATCGAGCGCGGTGCTTTCAGTTTCTTGCCAGGCGAGATGAATACAGTTTCCTTCTCTTGTGGCCGACCACTCATGTTGATCACGTCGGTAATCTGAGCAGTCCACCATTGCAGCATACCGATTTCGCCACCGAGGTTATCTGCGTCTTCATACACGATCCGACGCATGTTACCGATCTGCATGTCACGGGTACGCTTCTCGCCACCTTCGTCCACGTCACCTTCTTGGAAGTGGGCCGACACTTTGTGGAAAGGCATCTCCGAGATCGAGTCAACGAACGACATGATCGGGGTGATGTGTTGCAGTGGCTTGCCGTCGTTACCCAGGTAAGGCAGGTCCATGTAGATACCTGGCTTCTTAGCCTTGATATCTGCCTTAACCATGGCATTCAGGTCTTTGAACAGATGGTGTACCCAGGTACCGTCAACACCAGCAATGGTGCCCATCAGTGCAGGGTTCTTGAACGGGTTGGCGTTGGTGTCGTTCTTGTTGAAATAGAAGAAGCGTTTGTTGAACACTTCTGCCATGAACTCACCAGGCACCCCACTGTGTCGGTCGTAAGCTTTCGCAATACGAGTCATCTGCAGAGTAGCCTCGATATCCACCACGAATGCAACCGAAGTAGGGATACGCCACAGTACCGCCACAATGTCTTCAATGGTGCTACCGGTTTTCTGCGTGTTGCTACCACCGGTCTTTGCGTTGTTGTGTACAGCCCCGCCGTTGAGGAAGGTAATCCCGTCTTTACCAACAACGTATTCCCCGTTGATCATGTCGGATACAGGGTTTACGTTAAACGCCGGAATAATAGAATCCGACGACTCAACTTCCTCAATAAAGCTAAAAGGGGTGGTCATACTACGATCATCCTGTATTTTATGAAAATTCCACAGAAGGGCAATTTGCCCTACCCGACATATACCTATTAAGAGGTAGTTATGAAACAATCCGCCATGGGTAAGGCTAATCCCATCGTTACTGACTTCACCGCAGCCGAACGAGCCGAACTGATCGTTGCAGTAAAGTATCCAAATCAAGTAGCATTGGCTGGCTTTGAAGCCCTCGGTATTGGTGAACGCTTCGGTCTGTTTTTCAAAGAGGTCTCGACTGCCATCGACAAACGTATGGCGGTGCTGGCCAAGAGCATCCACACGGTTGATTTCGCACCAACCCAGAAACACCTGGAACGTAACGAAATCCTCTTCGTTAAAAACACCCACATCGAGCTCCTGGCCCCGATCAACTACCACCCGGGCCTGGGCAACATGATGGCTCACACCAAGGCTGTTGTTGATGGTGTGTATATCATCAGTAGCCTCAAAACAGAAGCATCGAGACTATATGATTGGTTAAAACAGATCCTCACCAAAGGCCGTATGGACACTGATTTCAGGTGGACAATTGGTGAGTTTGGTATGGCTGTAAACCGCTCGGAAGAGTTCATCAAGAACCTGCCAGAGACCGGCCGTAACCTCAATTACAACATGGGCCAGCTCTACGTCAGCTACGACGAAATCTGGAGCTGCATGAACACGTACAACCAGTCTGTACGTACCATGGGTGCCCGTGACGCTGAGATCACTGCTAAGGTCCTCAGCGACGTTTACGACTTGGGTCGTATCCTGGTGCAGAAAATCCATGCCAACGACATCATGTTTGATCAGAAGGCTGTAGACGACATCGAAGCGATCGTCAACAAGTTTGCTGAGCTCACCAACGTGGCTGGCGTGATGATGGTCCTGCTCAACGAACTGACTGCTGTGTTCAACTCGCAGCTGAAAACGTTGCAAGGACTTAAGTACTAAGCAACTATAACCCCCTACCCCGGCCCTTAGTGGACTGGGGTAGGGGGTTATGCTTATTTCTTTTGACCCAACTCAGCCAGGTTCAATACTCGCAGGTTAGCTACTGCTGACGTATGGATGTAAATCCAATCAGTAGTCTCTACCAACGTGCAGTAACGCAGACCTTTGCTGTTACGCGTGTCTACTGCTACCCAAACCTTTACCTCGGGGTCTTCCACTGAGTTGAAGGCATTGCGCTCAGGGATGTCATAACCAACATTAATAGTCAATGGTACAGGCTTAACCGCGTTAGGGTGCTCTACCGGTACTTTAAACACTGACTTGAGTTGATTAAAGTCAGAATGCAACTTGACCTTAACGTCACCCTTCTTGTTGGTTTCCTTGGTATAGATCAAATCCGTGATCTCGTAGAACTTCAAGTAACCAAAGACATTGGACTCATCTTTAGCCTTGTACGAGTTAAGGATTACATCGAGCTCTGCCAAAGCGTCACGAATACGGTAAGACATCAACACCGGACTGATCAGTTCAATCAATACCGGTTTACCGTTGCCCTTAGTAACAGGCGACACCAAGTTGTTGCCCTCACGGATAGCAGGATGTGTGTCAACCATCCGTGCTACTTCTTTACTGGTTAGGTGGTTAAGATCACCAGCTACCAAGTAACCGTCAGGGTTGTCGATCTTGCGTCTGGTAAACTCATAGAGCTTGTCCAGCAGCGCAATCGGCTCCTTAGTGAACAATGCTGAGTAAGTAACGTCGGGAGTCTGCTTACCATAGTAGTTCTTGTCTGGCTCTACCTTACCAAACCCGTACTTACGGTACCCGTGTTGCTTATCGTAAAACTCCTCAGCACTCACGCTACCGAAATACCAACGGCTAGCCGAGACGATCTTGTTGAAGTCCGATTCAGGGTTCTCATAGACCTTGCGCGGGATTACATGCAAGTCAGTGGTATTAGGTTCACCAAACAAACTGATGACCTCGGCGATCTCCAAACACTTGTGTGCTTGTTTATTACCAGTACCGCCTTCCGCACTACCGCTAAAGTCAAAGATAATCCTGCTGTCGGTCTCTTTGAACTTACCAATTGTAACCAAAAGCTCTTGCAGTACGTCTACATCCTTCTGCGTGAGCTCCATACGGTTGATTCGGTAACCAACCTGTACTTTGTCATCCTTTAGCTTCCAAACCTCTTGTAGCTCCTTGTGGGGCGTAATGACGCAAAGGTTCTTATAAGGGGACTCTGGTTCCAGGTACAGTGCGAGCACGGCCTCAAATGCACGCAGTACCGCCGTGAACACTGAGTGCGTGTTAGCTACTGTCAGACTAAGGATGTCGTCTACCACTACTACGGTGTTAGCGCGCTGGTTGTTACCAGTGTAGTACCCACTTGTAGTAGCGACGTCTTTAGCCAGCTTTTTCTTGCCTTCGTTGGCGATGGTATAACTGTAACCATGTGCCCCAGCATAATTCAGGTGTTTCCTGCCTCGTTGCAAGGACCGAGCAGTCATGTAGACTACTAGGTTCTTACTGCCTTTGAGGTCTTCGGGCTTATCTGCCATTGCCGGTGCTCTTCTTAAGTAACCTACCCATTAAGATAACGGGTAGGGTTAAAGTTTATTTGGATAGCTGGCACTACACATACGCATAAAGAACTGGTTGTTCTCCCGCAACAACTTAGATTCCTGTAACGTACGATTCAGTGTAACCTGGATCCAGTAGTTCTCGTGGGTAAGTGCTACGTTGGATTCCAGCAGCTTGGTGTTCTCATTACGTAACTTATTATTGGAGTCGTTGATGCTAGCGGACAGTTTGCTTATTTCCTCCGCTGCGCCAGCCATAGATTGAGGCTTAAGCAACACACCCAATTTAGCAGACACGGACTTGTAATCTGCCAATTGCGTACGCATATTTAAGTTCTCAGCCAGTAGGCTAATCACAGCAAAAACCAACACGCTAATCAGGAAAACCGTAGACTTCAAAACAGAGGTGAGTTTCGCTTCAGACGATTCACCTTTAGACATCCGTAGGAGGAATTCTATGAATCTGTCAACTAGCTCTTTTAAGAGCGTGAACAACATATATGACCCTTATTTACTGAGGTGTAAGTGATGGCTGCTAAGAATTATTTGTCTTTCGCTGCGATAGCGGAATTCGCTAACAACGGGGTCAAAGCTGTATCACCTATTGGTGAGATCTCCAACAAATCGAAGACCTACTCCAAAGATCAGGGTATTTTCACCCTGACTGATCAAGCTTCTGCCACTGTATTGCATAATTTCATTAGCCTGGATGGTACTACTGAGATCAGTATGCCAGTTACCATTGCTAATAAGCAACTTGAGATTAGCAACTGGTTAGTCGATCAAACCAAACTTGGTAATATCACTGACTCCCGCCCCAACACGCTTGCACTCTTAAAGGCGCAATTCAGTTCCGGTATCGAGATCCTCGATGTCGGTGAGATGGTTACCAACAACCGTTACTACCTCCCCAGTTTCGTAACGGGTAACCATATCGTTGGTTCGGAGAAACAAGCGTTTTATCTGTGGTTCGCTGACGAATATTTCAAGCGTCAGTACCCACGCGTGGTCTTCGGTGTAGTACATCCATTAGCTCTGGCCTCCATGGACGATCTGATGCCGATGAACTACGAGCAGATGGCTGCCCGTCTGGCTCTTGAGACCCCAGACGTAATCGACAAGCGTTTGCACGCCCTCACTGACAACGCCGCATGGCCTGTTACTGACGGTACTACGATGTCGTTCCAGATCATGGACCTGATCAACACACCTAAGTCGGTAACCGGCTGGTGGCGCTATATCTGGTGGGGTAACGGTGTCGATGCCGAAGACCTGCTGTTCGACCAGATGCGTAACGAGATCATGGCCAACACCAAGTACACGTTGGCGCAATGGGAAGAGAAAATCCCAGATCTGTTCAACCCGATCGAGTTCTACATTATCCCTAACTGGAACCGTTACGGCCTGACAAACAAAACCAACGGTGCACGTGAGTACAGCCCAATCATCGATGAAGAAACCCGGCTGCTCCTCGTTAATAAATATCTGACGCCTAATATGACGTCGGCCCATGTCATAAAATCCACCCAGCACGTGCCTTTCCTGTACAAGAGTCTGGCTTGTGCGTTCGTGGCTAAGGTCAACAACAGCGACGCTACCAAGAAGATTCTCCAGCTTTATCCTGACTACGCTCTGCGTGTTTCGACTGACTCTGATTTCGATCAGATGAACCCGGAGACCATGGAGTTCATTCGTCAGATGGAGAACCTGTTGGCTGCTGCTGAAGTAATGACCGACGTTAGCCTGCCGTTGCCTGGTACTACTCGGGTTACTCGTTTCGGCAAGATGTATGCTTCCAAACGTGTTGGTCGCGCGCGTTACTTGGTACTTACCAAGTGGCAAATGATCCAGGATAAGGTGACAGGTATCTGATATGGCATCTAACACTATTATCCCGTCGATTGACGCGCGTGGGCGCTTTGAGGCAGAAGCGCCTTTCGACCTGGTGGTTAAGCCGGAGGTTTACTACACTGTAGAAGCCATCCGCAACATCCACGAAATGGAGGCACTTAAACTCGATCTGTTCGAGCTCGTGTTTAAGCCAGCTGGGTTCACTGCAGATACCTTCCCTGCTGCTCTGGAACGTGCACGTAAAGACGGTGCTAAGGTCCTCAGTCTGTTAGACCGGGCTGACGTAGCTACTTACGTGCTCACCAACTATCTCAAGAGCTGGCCTCTGGTAGACGGTGTTAGTTACGAGCACATGGTGATTATCGCTGACATGGGTCCTGTGCCTCCAGGCATGGCTGATATCTTGGCCAAAGAAATTGCCCATATCAAAGATCACATTGAAGCCAACGTAGGGATCACTACCACTGTTACTATTGGTACGATCCCTACTATTGGTTATGTCAGTAAGGAACAAGCCGATGCGTACGAGAACGTGCGTAAGAGCAAGATCACTGACAGTGGTAATGATGTAGCACGTATTCGCGAACTCGAAGCACAAGCTATCCGGGACCACGCGTATATCCAACAGTTAGAAGCCGCTCTGGCTGCCCGCCCTTAAACCCAGGACACTACCATGGAACCAAACTTCAACGAGCTCAACAATACCGACCACGAAGACGCCCCGCACTTGTTCGAGACGTTGTCGCCAGAGTATACGGATATCCCCGACCCAGAGCACTTCGACACCATCTGTGAAGGCGCCCTGGACACCGTTAAGGGCATGGAGTCCATGTCCACCACCTACACCAAGGCTCAGTCCTATCTGTTTGCCTGCATGTCCGCAGCAGACCATATCGACTACAAGCAACAACGTGCCGGTATGGAAGGCGGGTTCTTCTCCGCCATTGGTGATGGCCTGGGTGCTGCATGGGACTTCATCAAGAAAATGTTCACTGCCGTGTGGCGTGCCTTCTTCGGCGGTGGGGATGACTCCGTAGAAAGCAAAGCAGAAAAAACCGAGAAAAAGGTTAAAGAAAACAAGGAAGCAATGCAAGAAGACGACAAGACAGGTAAGTCGGCAGAAGTCGTCGAGAAACAACGTAAGAAAGCCAAAGAGAAAGCTAACAAGATCAAGAAAGATCCAAAGGCCTCCTCTTCGGACAAAGCAGTAGCAGACCAGATCATCAAGACCATTGATGAAGGTAACGTTAAATCGACATCGCAACAAGAGCAGGATCTTAAGAAAGTTAAGGATAGTTTCATCAAGATCGACAAGGAAGTACGAGAATGGTTGATCAAACGTGTAGGTGAAACCGAAGCGTTGCAACGTAAGTTCAAGGAGTACTTCAGTAAAGACCATTCCAGCGAAATCAAAATTGGTCGTTGGAAAGGCACCTATGACGTATTCCAGACTACCGTTAAACGTCAACTGCTTGGTGATTCGGTAGCCGCCAAAGTCAAGATCGATAGCATCAAGACCTCGGCGCAAGCCATTGAGGCACAAAGTGCTGTAGAGGCGCTAGTAAACTCCCACTTTAACGTAGCGAAAACGATACGTGGTGAGAAAAGTGACTTGGAGAAAGAAATCCAAGAACTGGAAACTGCTCTTAGGAAGAAAGGCAAGGGCTCCACTAAAGGAGATGTGTTGGGTGAAAGTTACAACACTAAAGACCAAGTGCGTGAACGTCTGGCCTGCGCCAAAGTGGTCCTCGGTATTATCAACGCTACTGCTGGATACCAGACCAAGGCACTTCAATCTCTTGAACGTTTGAGCATGAGTCTGAAAGACGCGTATTCTCCATTGTCGTAAAGTTGCGTGCATAACCCCTACCCCAAGCCCTTACCAGGCTGGGGTAGGGGTTATAGCTGCTTACGCGTCTACTTCATCTTTACCAGCTGGCTCGTCATCCACTACCGGAGTAGGGATATCGCTTGCCTTGATCTGACGGATGCTACCGATTGGGATACCGTCTTTGAGATCGGCTACCACACGGTTGGCATACGGACGCAGGTATGGAGACTTGATACCGAACATGTAAGCGTAGATGATCTCTACCATACGGTCGGTGTGTACGTCGAATACCTTCTTACGGAAGTTCAGTTCATCCTTGACCAGAGGGATGGCTGGAGAACCGTCTTCAGGGTACTCATATACACGCCAGCTGTTGAGGTCAAGACCAATGTTACCACCATGCTCGTGCAAGGCCGTCATAACGTCGTTAGCGACCTTTTCCACGTAACCCTGTACATCGCGTGGGCTGATCTGGTAAAGCTCCTTCATGAAGTGGCTAGAGGCCAACAGACGGGTCTTAACAACCCTGTCGAATGCTTCCTCGGCATAAACACAGTTTGGGAGCGCTTTGAGGGACTCTTCGATCAGTTGGTCAACCCACTGACTAACCTTGGTCAGCTTACGGACAGCAACCAGTACATCGTTACCCAGGTGCGACCACTCAGCCAGATCGATTGGACGGTCACCCAGGCTGTACTCACCGTTGTCAGGCAGACGACCAGGTACACGATCCAGACCGATAACCAGACGGGTAAGCGTGTCGTTACCTTTGAACACCAGCATCAGAGCATGATCACGTACAGTAACGTGTGGGGCAATACGCTCAGCTTGCTTGGTAGCAATAGCGATGAAGCGATCGAAACGACCATTGAAGGCAGCGATTACGTCGTCAGTACGTTTGAAGTCACCGTTGAGCATGTCATCCCACTTGTGGGTTGGCTCGATTGGACGAAGCCAGCTCAGAGGCCACTCACGAGAAAGCTGAGTGATCATTTTCTTGTTACCGCGAGCGATCATGCCTGGAGAGTTGTTATCCTCACGGCACCAGTCACCAGCAGTGCGTTGACGAACTGGGTTGGTAAGACCGTCATACCACATGCTGATAAAGAAGTCGAAACTGTCAGCGCGCAGTACGTAAGTCATCGGGCTGATGTGATCACGCTCGAAACGGATGTAGGTAACTTCGGTGTCACCTTGGAAACCGTTGTAGGTCATCACACAACCCATTGCCGGCACACCTGGATTGACCGAGGTGAAGAAGTTATGCAGGGCAATGGAGACCTTGGTGTAGTCGTGCTGCTTCTCGCCGTGGATGTTTCGTTGCTCGAGGAAGTCTTCTGGGCCGTTGTCCCGTGTCAGATTAACCTTAAAACTAATGTCGGGAGCGAACGGGTAGTAGTGGTTGAAACTACCAAAGTCCATGTTGCTCACGAAGTACGGGTCAACATACTCGTATACATTACCCGCCCATTCGGATGCAGGTTTACCAAGCACATCGTCAAGTTTGGATACCCCCACTTCCTGAACTGGTTCTGGACCTTGTTCGGTAAACAGTAAAGTGTCACCCGGTTCTACAGCACCAGAATGATCAGTAGTTCCGACATAGCTAGGAATCCCGCCGTAGCCTTCATTAATGACCGGCCGGGTGTTCACATCCAAGGCTTGTACAAACGGATCGTCCTTGGACAACAGGACATCGTTACGGCCAGTGGTATCACTCATCGTCTTTTTCCTTAGCAACGGTAAACGGGGTTGGGTACAAAGTATATTTTACATCAGGTTCTTTATGCAGCGGACGAATAACGATGTTCTTGCTATCGTCTCGGTTGGCAATAACAGCCAAAGCCATTTCAGCCGGATCCCATTCATTCAGTGCGGCGATATCTTCTTGACTAATCCAGTACTCAAAGAAACCACGGTGCTCGGTATGTACGGTAAACATCATACCTCGAAGCGGTGTCCCTAACACACTATGTACCGCCATCTTGGCGGACATGGTTTTAGTCGCACCAATACCTTGACTAAATAAAGCATGCCCAAACAGAATACGGAAGTTATCCATTTCCAACTGATCAGGATATACCATCAATACAACCTCTAAAAAGGACTTGTGGTTATTATGGACTCTAAACTATACAATATGTCTACGATTAATAAATACACTGCACGCCCAGGTCTGGCAATGCCGCTTCACACCAGAGTAAAAATCCCTGGTGGTTGGACCACTTTAGGTTTACTGAAACTCAATGACTTGGTAGTTACTCCGGACGGCAACTACGTACCAGTTACCGGTATTTACCCCCAGGGGGTCACCGATAACTACAAGTTCCTGTTCGAAGACGGCAGGGAAGCCGAATCCCACCCATTACACCAGTGGGCGGTTTACGAAGACAACCAACTTACTCCCATGGTCACTACTACCTTGGATATCTTGAACCACTTTAGTGACTTCGAGTACAGTATTCCTCTGGTAGGTCGCCTTGGTGTACAGCAAGCCTGCTTGAGTGACCAAGAGCTAATAGATATAGCTCACCAGTTATTAACCGGCATAATCACTTTCCCCAAAGTGGAAGAACTGCATTACGAAGACCGGTTAACGATCGCCCTAACAATGATCGAATACCAGGATGCCACCCACACTGACAATGGCGTTTTGATCTCCACTACGTCAGACACAGCCGCATACACCCTGAGAGACCTGATCTGGTCATTAGGTGGGATTGTGTATATGGAAGCACAGGACCCATATATCCTGCGTGTGCTGCAACGAGATATCCGTAACCCAGAGAACCTGGTTAGCGACACCATACACCAGCGCACCAAGTCGCTAAAACTGACAGGCATTACCAGAGACGACCCGGTAGAAACTGTGTGCATTAGCATCGGCGACGACCAAAAGTTATATGTAATTGGTAAATATCTAGTTACTCACAATGGTGACTGTTAGGTCATAAATTTTATGTATTTACCCCACCCCTAATTAACCCAGGTATAAAAAATGTCTGTAAACATGGATTTGGTAGAAGATGGTTATGATGACGTCACCCCAGAACACTTTGAAATCGTTATGGACGGCGTCGCGGACGTGGTAACTGGTGCTGAAAGTCTTACAGGCAGTTATACCTGGGCCCAAAATTATTTGTACGGCTGCCTTGATGCCTCTGATGTCTTAAGACAACGGAAAATTGGGGGCATGGAAAACATGATTGCTGATGGCCTAAAGGCAATGTGGGATTACATTGTCAAGATGTTCAAAAGTATTTGGGACTTTTTCTTTGGCAGTGGCGAGTCGTCTGCCTCTGGCGGTACTAGTAAAGCCGAGAAAAAGGTTAAAGAAAACAAGGAAAAACTCGAGAGTGCTGCGTCACCCAAGAGTGACGAGGAAGTCAAGGAAGTCGTCCAAAAGATCAAGGCTAAAACCGAGAAAATTGCAAAGGACCCTAAAGCCTCGTCTGGCACCAAAGCCAAAGCTAAATCACTCCATGATCGCATCATTGATTCTGCTACCGGTAAAAGCAAAGAACCAAAAGGTGCGGCAATGCGCGAACTCCTAGTCCAGTTAGTAGAAACCAGTGAAGAATCTGGCTTACCTCCACTGAAGCAAGCACTGGAAGCTTTGGACTCTCGAGTTAAGGCCATTATCGAATATTTCAACACAGGTAAAGACAATAAAAGCAGTGGCATCAAAGATGTTGCAAAAAGGCTCGGTTACCAAGGTGAACGCAACACTATCCATGGTGAGTTCTCGCGCGTGGCTGGTACATCCGGCTATAAGTCCTTGTTGAACGTACGTTCTTTGGATCAGGCTATTGCTGGTCAGAAACAAATCCTGACTATGCTCGAAACCGCCAAAAAGAACAATGAGTTCTACAAGAAAAAGAAAGCCGAATCGGATAAAGAACTCAGTGAATTGAAGACACTGATGGCATCCGATAAGAACAACACCGAACTTAAAGATAAACTGAATGACATGAAGCTTTGGGGCACACTCGTACTGAATGCCAAGCAACACATGACCTCTTACGTCAAGGCTTGTGAGCGGGCTAGTGACGCGCTTAACGTTTACTGTGGCGTGAAATAAAAAACCATTAGTAGCTTACCCTCTAGCCCTAGGGCTAGAGGGTAAGTATTACGGGTATTTCTCAAAAGCACGTAGCAAGTTTTCGAGGATCATGATTTGGTTATCTACCAAGTACACTAACTCGTCTTCCGGATGCAATTGCTCTTTCTGTCTAACAGCGCCCTCCAGTAATTGGAGAGCTTCCTGCTTCGTCATTTTAACGCGCATGGCGCTCTCCTTTCACTGGTCACTCTTCAGGTAGTGTTACCAGATATTCCAAGATGGTTACACCCAATTCAAAAGAATGATCCATCATGAAATCACAATCAGTTGCTTGGAGGGCCTTATATACTGCCGGTAGGTCCTCTTTGCGTTCAGCCCAAATAGAACGGAACTGTTCTTGCAGGTGGTCATGGGTTTGGAAAGAGACCACAGCGTAGTGTTCGGTAGCTGGTTCATAAGGACCCCATTTACCGTTTACACTACCCTCATACCCATACTTGATATGGTTTAAGTCTTCCTCTTCACCAACCACCACAACACCATTGAGTACCGCTTTTACCATCCCCATTACAACTGCCAGTGCGCTTCCAGCGCTTCGATCAACTCTTCAAAGCCATCGCACGGATCAGTGAGCTGCTCTTCGCCATCCCAGGCAACCCACTTGTCAGGGATTGGATCGTAACCCATATCGAGGGAAACGTGGTTCTCACGAGAGTATTGTTGGATTGCAGCAAAACGATCTTCCAAAGATTTCTTAGCCATTACTCGTTCTCCAGTTCAGCCAAGTAGGAATGGATGGCGGCATTATTGGGGGTCTTTTTGATACCATCCCAATCTACCTTTTTAGTAACAGGTTGCGTAGGGTTACCATGGTAGTCCAACTGGGCTTCTACCAAGTAACGGGCAAACGACGCACTGACCTCGTTCTTACGTTGCTGAGCATAAGCCAGCCCGTACTTGGCGCAGTTGTCGTTGTAGAAGTCACCACCTTCCTGGAAGCGGCGGTACCATACCGACTTCTCGTCAAACAACTCACGCTTACGCGCCAGCGCTTCCAGTTGTTTCTGTTCTTTACTCTTACGCATTATTTACGCCCCATAGCTTCGAGAGCCAAAGCAAAACGTTCATTGCTAATACGACCGTACTCATCATGCAAACGCTGACGCTCAACCGGATCTTTCTCTTGACGGTACTTAGTCAAGAGCTCGGCCTGCTGGTTCTCCAGCTTACGCATTTCAGCACGGAAATTGTCGCCGGTAAATTGCAGGACCTTACCCATCAGGTAATAACCTTTTCCTTGATGTGTTGAATAACCTCAGCCAGGCTGTTGTGTTGAGTAATTACCCGATCACCAAGGAAAGCATTTTTGCGCCCCATCATGCATTGCCAAGTAACATCACATTTGCTGAACACGCGAATGGTAACACCATGGGATTCCATAACCTGGCAGTTAGGGCGTACCTGATGATCTACCTGCACGCCAACCCCGTGCTTAAAGCACTCGATTATCAGATCATTGAGTTCCGGGTCGTGCTTTTTCAGCTCTTCCAAAACTTTCTGATGCGCTTCAATCCAACGTTCTACGTAGCTGATGTGGTTACGGATTTCAGGACCCATTACTTAATCCCCAATTGACTTTTGATTTCACCGATCTCGATTTTGATTTGGCCGCCACGAATAGCCGCCTGCTCACGCGTGTGCACATCAGGCGACGTACGCAAGATACGATCCCAGTAAGCAACCGTACGCTCGAGTTCTTCAATACGGCTAAGCGCTACTACATTGCGCTTCCTACGAAAAGCATCCATCTGGACAACTTGGCCCATACACACCTCAAATGTTGGTATAAGGGATCTCGTTGTCGTAATCCCGTTTGAACTTTGCACCCAAGTCTTCGAAAGCTTGGAGCATCCCTTCGTTTTCTTCTACAGCAGTACTGACAATAGACTGGAACTCATCGGAGATAACCGCGTCCCCTTGCATAGAGCGCCAGCAACCCAAAGCATACTTGACTGAAATTATCCGGGTCTCTACCAGATCCGGTAAAAGGAATCCTGGTAGTCCGCCGTACTCTGCCAAGATACGGTTTATTTCACGCTTGGCCTTCGCCGTGTAAATACTCAGTACATTACCCATGACGGTTCATCCACGGACAAGTAGGAGAGATAAATGCCTTAGGGAACTTAGTCCAGAAAGCATCACGAATTTGATTAGCCTTGTTTACACAAACAGTACCTTGCTTATGCAACTCAGCAGCGAGCTCAGGGTCCGATGTCATGGTCGACTGGACGTAATACGAATTACCAGAAATAGTTAGCGCCATCACTTGGCTAACCATACGGGCACGTTCAAGAGACTCGTTAATATCAATTACCGGGTACATACTGCTACTCCTTAGCTGTATACAAAAAATTGAGGACCCGAAGGTCCCCAAGCTTACTACAGACCGCGCCTGGCTTTCACATCATCGTGATGAGCTATTAACTCGCGGAACTCCTCGCGCAAGGCATCGTTAATAGCCCTACCCTCAGCAACCACCTTTTGAGCTTCTTCTTGAGCTTCGGCGTACTGAGGGGACAAAGCACCAAATGCTTTCAAAGCCGCACAAGACTTCTTAGCAGCTTCGATTTGGCGTTCAAGGATCTCGTTACGCAACCTTGTGGACTTCTCACGGTAGGCGCGTTGTGCATCCCTTACCGTGATCATTTCGTTCTTGGCACTGTGGAGCGAAAGATCAGTACCGATGTTAACTACTTTACCCATTACGATTACCTCGATTACATAGCAGCCAGTTGTTGACGGAGTTCAGCCAGTTTACGACGTTCGTCATTAGCCATGGACAGCGCAATGAACTTATCGTCCGCACGGGTAAACTCTTTGCTGAGATCCATGAAAGTCTGGATCTGATGCTCAACCCTTTCGATATCGCAATTCAGTTCATACACTGCGATAACCCGATCACGGCGTGCTACGCGTGCGGCTTCTTTAGCCATAGCCATTGCATTTACACGATCAGCAAAATTGATTACGTTGGTCATTACCTTACCCTCAAGTGATTAGTAGATCAAATGATCTACTGCTACATTCATCTAGGTAATATAGATCCAAGACTTTCCAGAAATTAACCGGTCGTAATTCTGGCTATTACGATTAACGGTTGTTTGTATTGACTGTTATACAACGCTATAGCTTTTTTGATGTTACTCATTATCTTGCTAGCTTCCTGTATTAAGAAAGTGCGTTTACCTGGACGCCACCAAGGGCAATCAGCTGCTTCCTTAGCTAATCTAAGGTATTCAAACTGTGCCTCAGCAATATCCTTTAATAGCACTGTACGGTGTTCTAACGTATACCTGTTCCTGAGTGATACAACTGAGCTCACTATAAAACCCCCTACCCCGACAAAATTAGTCTAAAGAATTATAACACAGTTTTTAAATATTACTTTTATTTTTTAACCCTAATAACCAATTCTATTTTTAAGCAATGTTATGCCCAAACCCTTAAGGCGACCAGCAATCAGGAAAACCACTATGGCCATCCCCAACCAACAATTGGTGCTGGATAAATTTATCGAAGTAAACGTCGAACGCTACGCCGATAAACCAGCACTCGTGCAAATGTTTCAGACACTTACCCTCGGTGATATTGTTATCACTAACGGTAAGCGTGTCACAGGACCACAGGGGCAAGTTGCTGTTTCGTATGACATCGAAAAGGCCGGTGTATTCACCAGTAAGAACCAAATGTTCTACGCTGCTGATGTCGCCATCCATGATGTCATGCAATGGACAGCAAATACCCCTGTCGAGGTAGACGATCTCCCGAAACAAACGGAAGGTTTATACCTCGACACGGAAGGTAAAGCACACATCGTAGTAATGAAGGGCAAGAAAGAGGCAGAACACGTCCTAGACGTATTCATGGCCGGTGCTCTTTATGAAATTGGTAATGACGACACCGAAGTAAGCCCAGAGACCTTTGCTGTAACGGTTGACGGCCTTAATATCATTGGTGCTATCGAGACCACTGAAAGTCTCTATGACGATATCCCTCGTTACAACGGCCAGTTCCGCTACGACGGTACCATCCGCTACTAATCCAAGGAGACCTTAAATGGCCTTTAATGACGAAAACGTAGTCCCAGGCGACCTGCCGGCTATCGTCGAAGAAGCAAAATGGGAAGAGCACTTACCCGCCATTATCACCGACGTTATCGTCCGTGGTGGCGACGACGGTAAGGGCGCTTCCAACTTCCACGCTCGCGCACTCGATGCTCGTACCCGTTGGCTGAAAGAGCAACTGGAAGCACTGTCGCTCAATGGCCTGGTTCTGAAAGGTTACCTGCCTGACGAAGACACCCTGTTGGCCATTCCTACTGAAGATCTGCAGATTGGTACCTGCTACTTCGTAGACTTCGCTCTGCGTGCGTGGAACGGTACTGAGTGGGCTTCCTCTGGTTCCCTGCGCGGTGAGCGTGGCCTGAACCTCTTGGGCGTATGGCCTAATGGCGTGCCGCTGCCAGAAGTAGAAGACAACTTCGTAGGCGACGCCTACATCTGGAACAACGACCTGTGGATCCTGGTCCCACAACCTAACCGTTGGGAAGGTCTGGGTATTCGTGGTCCAGAAGGTGCTTCGGCATACGAAGTCTGGTTGACTGTCCCCGGTAACGAGGGCAAGACCCAGGCTCAATACCTGAAGTCCCTGGAAGGTAAAGATGCCTACCAAGTAGCCGTGCGTAACGGCTTTGTTGGTACCGAGGCCGAATGGTTGACCAGCATTCGTGCTAAGTCCAACTACGAGATCTGGCTGCAACAAGGTAACGTAGGTACTGAGTCGGACTTCTTGGCTACCCTGAAATCTACCGAGCCAGGCCCTAAGGGCGACAGCATCAAAGGTGACAAAGGCGACCCAGGTAACGACGGCCGCAGCGTAGCTGTTAAAGGTACTGTTGTTACCGAAGCTGAACTGGCAGGCATCGCAGATCCTGTTGACCAGGACGCTTACGTTGCCCAAGACACCAACCACCTGTGGATGTTCATCCAACCAGGCCCGGGCTGGACTGACCTCGGTAAGTTCAACGGTAAGGATGGCATCGTTGGTAAAGACGGTCGCAACCTGATCCTCACCGGTGCGGTTGACACCTTTGCTGATCTCCCAGGTGATCCCGAAGACCAAGACATCTACTCGGTACGTGACACCAACACTATCTACGGTTTCATCGTAGACAAGTGGGAAGAACTGGGTAGCTTCAAAGGGGCCGACGGCACCAATGGTACTAATGGTACCAACGGCACTAACGGTATCAACATCGTTCTGACCGGTACTGTGGCTACCATGGAAGAACTGCCAGAAGTGGCAGACGACCAGGAAGTTTACTCGGTAACCACCACCAACAGTCTGTACGGTCGTATCAAAGGTGTCTGGTCTTTCCTGGGCAAGTTCCAGGGTGAGAAAGGTGAGCCAGGTGAGTCCATCAAGGGCGACAAGGGTGATCCAGGTGAAGACGCCAAGTACGTCACCCTGAAAGGTACTGTTGAAACCCTGGCTGATCTGGCACTGATTGCCGATCCACAGGATCAACAGTCCTACGCCGTACGCGAAGAGAACGCCATCTACACCCGTATCAACGGTGCGTGGGAAAAGATCGGTAAGTTCAAGGGCGAAGACGGTATCGTAGGTAAAGATGGTACCAACATTATCCTCAAGGATGTGGTGGCTACCTTCGAAGACCTGCCTGGTAACCCTGTAGACCAGGACGTCTATGGTGTCCGTGACGAGAACGCGGTGTATGCCTTCGTCAAGGGCGCATGGGCCAACATGGGTGTCTTCAAAGGTGCCGATGGTGAGAACGGCACCGATGGCACCGATGGTAAAGACGGCAAGTCCGTTGAGATCATTGAAGTACTCACTCCAGAGAACCCAACCCCTCCGGTAGCTGATGAATCCAACCGTGGCAAGTCCTATGTGGACCAAGACGGTCAAATGTGGATCAACGTCAACGACGAGTGGAAGAAAGCTGGCGCCCTGTCCGTTGGTGAAAAGGGTGCTATGGGTCCTGCCCTGAAACCACGTGGTACTGTTGCTACGGTAGCAGACCTGCCTCCACTTGGAGAAGTGGAAGAAGGCGACATGTGGTTTACTGCTGACACCAAACTGGCTTACGTCAAGGTGGATGACCAGTGGTCTGATCCGATCGACATGATTGGTGAAGAAGGTCCGGAAGGTAAACAAGGTACCCCTGGTGCCCTGATGCCTATCCTGGGTCTCTACAACACCATGGGTGAACTGACTGCCGCACACCCAACCGGTGTTCGTGGTGACGCTTACCTGATCGTTACTGCCGAAGGCCGTGACCTGGTTATCTGGAACGTTGACACCAACTCCTGGCAGAACACTGGTCCGGCCGGTCTGCGTGGTGAGAAAGGCGACACCGGTGAAGGTCTTCCAGGTAAGCAAGGTGATAAGGGTGAGAAAGGTAGTCAGTGGCTGATTCTCCCAGAGGGCCAGGACGAACCATCCAACGCCTTCAATGGTCGTGTGGGTGACTGGGCTGTTACCAAGAACCTGAAGGTCTGGTACAAAACTGCTGCTTCTGGCTGGGTGTTCTGGAACACCTTGGTGGCTGGTGACGTTAACTCGCCGCTGTTGTCGCAAGGTAAGGTGCTGCGTTACGGTTCTGAGTGGGTTCGCCCAGACGTCGAAGAAGTAGAAGGACCTGTAGCTGGTGGTCTGTATGCTCGCCAATTGAAAGAAGGTTCTGAAGACGAAACCGAGTGGGTACTGATCGCCTTCCCTGAGTTCCCAGATGTACCAACCGCTGACGGTAAGCAATACGTCCGTGTGTGGGAGATCGGTGCTGATGAACCAACCTACAAGGAAATCGTTTTCCCTGAGTCGATTGCTGACCTGACGTTGAAAGACGACAAGCAGTATGTGCGTATTTTCCCAGTTGGTTCGCAGAAACCAGAATGGCGTGAAATCGTGTTCCCTACTGGGGTAGCCGATCAAGCTGATCCAGAAGCCAACGCCACTTACTTGCGTAAGCCAAGCGATAAAACCTGGGTCAAGTTCCTGCTGCCTCCCGCCACTGCTGGTCTGCAGTTTGTGCAAATCGCTGGTGAGTGGAAGTCCTTCGACCGCTACGACTTGCTGATCAAAACGACCAACGCTACGCTGACCATCGATCCTGCAAAGGAACAGTTCGTGAAACTGGATAACTCCGGTGCCACGGCCAAAGTCGTTAGCATCAACAACCACGGTGCCACTCGTGGCATGTGCGTGGTGTTGGAAGTAGTGGGTGTGGCTGGTGCAATCAGCTACGGTGGTACCAACATCAAGTGGGATCAGAACACCATCCCTAGCTTGACTGGTACCAAGAACCTCATCCTGTTCACCTGGGATGGCGAAGTCTGGATCGGTTCCAAAGGTCCTGGTCTGCTCAACTAAGTAGGTTGGGGGTAGTAACCCTACCCCCGCCTTAACACAAGAGGTTTCTATGACCATTGTAACTGCAAACACCCGCCTGATCTGCGTAGCGACCGGTGAGTACCCGGTGTTCCTGGGGCAGATGGGTTCCCGTTTGGTTGGTTCGTTCGGTGAACAAACCGAATCGGATCTGTTGGAAGAGTTCGGCTACCATGTGGTGGTTGACACTCCAGTTCCAGCAGGTGACGTTGTCATCGAGAGTGCCCCCGAGCTGGTAGATGACGAATGGCGTCGTACCTACATCGTGCGTGCCTTCGACGAGATGGAAGTAAGTGCGCAGCTGTCCAGCGAGCGTGCTCAACACCTGTCCAACATTGAACAGTTCCGGATTACCAATTTCGAAAAAGGTTTTCCTTGCCTGTTCAACGGCGGTACTGATCTTTACTACGTTCAGATTCGTAATAAGGATCTGACCTTCATCACCGCGCTACGTGTACTGGCCAAAGAAGCACTCGAAGAAGCTACTCCGTTCAGTGTGGACTTCCGTGTATACGAAGACGTAGGGGTAACCCTGGATGCGGAAGAAGTAGTACGTGTGTCGAACTTGGCTAACATCCATGTTCAAGAAGGCATGCGCAAGTACTGGGACCTGAAAGACGCTACTAAAGCAGCGACCAGTAAAGAAGCATTCCCGGAGATCCCTGCCGAGATGTTTGAACTGAAATAGCCCATCACTCCGTACCAAAAATAAGGAGCTAGGTGGGTGCCCACCTAGCTCCTTAGAGGGTTTTTGTATGATTGAAGCATTATTACCACGGAAAAGTGATATCTACCCTTGGCCGGGTGACCAGTACTTAGGTGAAGTTACTAGTGTTAATTTCATTGATGGTGTCGCTTTGGCATCAATGTTGGGGTTAACTAGCGGACAGGTCTCTAACAGTGACGCGGGCTGGTTGAAGTTTAAAAAGCAAGAAGGCGAAACCCTCCTCGTTGCTAAGAAAACTTTACGCTACCGTTTGTCATGGAACCAGTTAGAAGCAGCGCTGATCATGTACGGCGAACGTTTGATTAGCGTTCAGGGTAACACCTACAAAGTACGGTTGTTGCGCGGGGCCGAGAAAGACCCCACCGAGTGGAACACGTCCATGTCACAGAACAACCCTCCAGAAGCAGCACCTTCTGAGTGGAACCGTTTAATCCACCGAGTAGCTGTAGGTAACCCTGGGTTAGCACCGAACTTTGTGGCATTCCCTTTGTCAGACTTGAGTATTGCAGTGTCCGCCACCGGGCGCATGACTCTGTGTCAAGAGACCCTTGTAGAAAGTGCCACCACAGTTGTTGCCCGAGGTAATACCAACTTATCCGTATTTAACTACGTGCTTAAGTCCGACGGATCCGCCTCATCCGCACAAGATCATTACGGCTGGCGCCCGGTGTTAGAGCTGGTAGGTCCTACCAAGTACTACCCTGGTTCTGGACCTGGTAGCAAGACGTTGGCATTTGGTAATGAGCAGCTTGGCTTCTTCGGTGAAGTAGCCGCTTCGGAGATGGTAACCAACACCCAGTTGAAAACCCACTTGGGTCATGCGGCAGGTACCGCGCGTGCTGATCAAGGGTGGTTAAAGTTCTTCTATAAAGGTAAGGTTATCTTTATTGGGAAAAACACTTACTGCTCTGGGCTGACTTGGAACAACCTGTATGCAGCTGGTGGTATTTACGGAACCAACGACAACGGCAAGTACCCGGCAGCTACTCCAGTAAATCAGTACAAACCACTGACCTGGAATAGCGAGAACAAAGTATTCAAGTTGATCCCTCGTGCCACGACTATGTCGGCTGACCCGTTTGAAAACGGCGACCCGGTTGCTTCGGATAACGAGTACTCTGATCTGCTGGGACGGTTGATGGTAAACGTTGCGTTCCCTGGTAGCGGTCAGTGGGGACGGTACACCGCAGCACAGCTTAACATGAACATTGTTCATATGGGTCCTGGTACTCGCGGCTCCGCTCCTACCTTCGCGGCAATTCGTGGTTATACTGGCGGTACTAACTACACCAGTTTGCTGAGCCTTACTAAGGCAGATGCTAGCGGTTACAACCAACACTTCCGGATGACCTTAGTCGTCGAGGGGGACCCTAACGTTGAGCCCATCTCAAGTAACTGGAATGATTCCTTTACTTTTGATCCAGGTAGCAGCGGAGTCTCTCTTAGCGGGAAAACCAACGTTACTTCTGGTGTCATTCGAGAAGAGCCGCCATCCATTGGTGATGTAACAGTGTCCTTGCCGCTTGGTAACTTGGACAACATTACCTGGGAGTTTGATCAACCGCTTGATTTGTCGGCACGTGACTGGACTCTTGAATGGTCTTCTCATAACGAGGCTAGTGTGCTGGCAGGCTACGTAGCGGATACTGCCTTGTTATCTACGGCAGGTTTAGAAGCTGTTTGTGCACGCTATGGTAACTCTGGGTATGGCGAACGCTTCCAGTTAGGTGGCAACATGGCTACGGCAGCAGTAGTCTGGAACAGTCGGTTTACCAAATCAGCTGTTAACGGGGTACTGAAAAACTACGCCTTGGTTTCGGTTGCTGGACAGATCTCTCTGTACGTCGATGGCGTGAAAGAGATGTTAGCCAACGGAACAAGTTCGAACTACACTGCAGCCTCGTTTGCTTCTAACGCTTCCCTGACCGCAGTTAAGTATATTAGACTGGGTGGTTACGGTGCAAACGCCATTACCATGCCAGCTAAACGTGGTAAAGCACGGTTCAGTCTGTTTGCTCGTTATAGTGACAACTACACCCCAACCCCTTTCTAGGATAAATGAGTATGAGCACATTCACGCGTTTCAGTGCAGAAGAACAGTTGGTTTACCAGCGGAGTCTTAGCCACGCAGTAGGGAAAGCGTTGTATGCTGCTCTACCTGGGTACCGCTACTACATTGGATCGGAGAACTCTAACCGCTGGGTAGACGTGGAGACCGGGTTTATTACTGACGGTGCAACTATCCCACGGATATTCTGGTGGTTACTCCCGCCAATTGAAGAGTATACCCAGTGTACTACTTTGCATGACAAGTTGTGCACCACGTACTACATCATTGAAATGCGTGACGGTGTAGAACACCAGGTGCCAGTTACCCGTGCGGTGATCGATGAGATTCTGAAAGAGTCCATGGACGTGTTGGAAGTAACTCCATGGAAGAAGAAGTTTATTATGTTCGGGGTTAACTTAAACCGACTGATCAAGAAACCAACTAAGCCAAAACCAGTCTACTCTTTGGCTGCATAAGGCTGGGGTGCTGACATGATTGAATTATTGAATCACCGCAACAAAGTAGGGGGTGGTTCCCAAGAAAGTGGCGAACAGTTGGTCTGGACATCGGCCCCAACGGAACCAGAACGCTACGGCCACAGTTTATTAGTTGTGGGGGATGAAATGTTTATGGCTGGCGGTCTCAACGGCAGCGGCGCCTATCCAACCACTTTCCAAAAATATAATTTCCTTACCAAACAATGGGCCGTGCTGGCGTCGTTACCTACTACTGGGTTGCGTTATTCTGCTTTGATTGCGGTTAATGGTGACATTCGACCAGTTGGGTTGAGTAACCGTAAAGAAGCATATGCGTTAACAGGAAACGCTTGGCGCTCTTTAGGAACAGCCCCTGAATGGGTTTGCTACGGATATGTTTCTGGTTGGTACAATGGTAAGTTTTATCAGATTGGCGGGGATGGAACAACTGTAAACGGTGTCACGAGGACTAGACAAACTTTCGTTGAATGGGATCCTGCCACAGATAAATGGACAATATTACCAAATATACCTTTCCCCTCGATGTATGCAGCTGGCGGTGTTGTTGGTAATAAATTCTGGGTTTATGGGGGTAACGGAACATTGGCCGGGACCCCGTATATGTGGACTTACGACTTCATTACCAAAGTCTGGTCACAAGGACCTATGCATCCAAGTGGACAGAGTCGTGCACAAACGTTCAGCGGTAGTCTAGGTAATCGAATAATTGTTGGTGGTGGAACTGATGCAGTAAATGGTCGGTCCAAAGAAGTTTATGTTTTCGACTTAGGCACAATGGGTTGGGAACGCCTCAAGGATTTAGAATCTGGTATTAGCGCGACATGCGCTGTTGTGTACGATGACAAGATTTGGGTGCACGGAGGACAGGCTGCTGCTGGTATCCTTAGTAAGTTTTTCTCCTACGATATCAAAAGGAGTTAACAAACGTGATTGAACTATTAGCAGGAGGCGGGGCAAAAGGTAAAAACTACTTCCCCGACTCCGGTCCCGGAGAGAAGACCCTCGTTTATGGTAACGAGGAACTGGGGTACTTCGGTACCCTTACTGTTGACGAGTTCATGGATTACAGTGAGCTCCGTCGACAATTGAAGTTCTTTTTAGGTACTACACAGAACTCGATTAATAACGAATGGGTTAAAGCCATTTACAACAAGAAAGTCATCTTCTTCCCCCGGAAATATATTGCCAGCAGTATCGGGTGGAACATGCTGTATGACAACGGCTTAATCCATGGTGTTGATAACAACGGTGCGTTCCAATCAGTTAACGGTCCCGTTAACCAACAACGGCTGGTGAGTGCTAAAGGCAGTACTTTCAGGGTCCGTGTGTTCGCATCAGATAAATCAGATCCTACCACCTTATCGGGAAGCTTCAACTGGGGGAACCCCACCACCCAACCTCAAATTGATATTAACTTGTCTGAATTGGGGAGCATGGTAAACTCCCTAAAATCTGGAGCTCCGATAAATTACCCTGGCCCTAGATGGGCAGTGCTCGCTGCCGACTCTCTCTTCAACGGAGTCAACGGCATAGCCAAGCAAACTGTGGGTAGTAATAACCTCAACTTCTTGGGGGCGGTCGTGGGAGTGGGTGTTGGTCCGTACGCCAAAGCCACTAATTCCTATGCATGGCTTCCTGTATTGGAATTGGTGCCTTCCACCGAAGTGATCATTCAACCGGCGGTAGACGTCGAATCGCGTAACGCACTCATACTGGAACCTGTAGTAATAACTGAGGTAATCCAGAACGTTGGTCTACGGGCTATTCGTAACCCAAGTGTTGTTAGTGTTGGACCGGAGCCTGTTCATTCGGTCTCGGTTACGTACAGTTAAGGAATCCTCATGGACATTAAACTTAAGTGGGTTAACCGGAACACTACTCCGGTGACCATCAAGATCTACCGCAACGAAACCCAAGTCCCTAACGAGCAGTTGGGTGATCCCATAGCGACGTTGGTTGGGACAGCGACTGAATGGACTGACACCACAGCAGTTCGTCGAAAGACGTATTACTACACTATCGAGACCACTGATGGTAACGTGCGTAGTTATTCCTTGCCCCGGAAGGTGTTTGCTGATTTCAACAACGGCCCTGGCCCGCGCGATTTGATCTGGGGTAACAGTGATTACGGTTACTTTGGTATCGTGGACTCTACTGATTTTTTCAGTGCTACTGAAGTAGCCGCACTGGCACAGGCTACCTTAAACTCGCCTCCTTCCAACCCTATCCCAACCTGGCACAAATGGATACGCCGCGGTAAGATCTGTTTCGTACCAGCCCAACCACTCGCCAATACTGTTACTGTGATACAGCTTTACCAGGCTGGTTTGGTGCACGGCATGGACAACCCCGGTCCTTGGAATCCTGGTTTGGGCGCTGGTGGTAACGTTAACCAGCTGCGTACCATCGAACGCGGCTATGATAAATTCATTGTCCGATTGCCCACCGCTTCTGATGACCGTAACAACCCCAGTCGCGCCATTCCGACAGGGCAAACTCCAGCGGTTCGTCGTTACAGTGAAGTCTCAGACCTCATCTATCCAGGTGTGCGTGGTTTTGTGCCTTCATCCCAACGAGCGCCTAACACCGAGTATTATGTAGTGCCTGGTCAGCAGAACGCTGGTCGCCAAACAGCGACTTGCACCATGTTCGGCACCACAGGCACACTACAGGGTACTCCTTCAACTGGTGCTACTTCTGGGGTAGAACTTGAAGCGATTGGTAACCCGTTATCTTGGGCCACTGGCGTATCTTGGTCCCCCATCTTGGAAATGGTACCACAGTTGACAGTGGAGATTTAAAACATGAGCAACACTTTAAAGTGGACCAACCCAAACATATCGTTCGACGAGGTCCAGATCTATCGGTCGGAAGTTAAACCCACTCCCAACGAAATCCCTACCAACAAAGTAGACACCATCACCGACGGTGCTACCACGTGGACGGATGACACAGCAGCGCTCAACAAGTACTACTGGTACTGGATTGCTGTAAAGATAGGTACGGAAATCGTTTACGGTTACCCGACCATGGCAATCAATATGCCCTATACTGGCCCCGGTCCTCAGGAACTGCTGACGGGTGACTGGAGTCGTGGTTACTTTGGGTCTGTAACCAGTACAGACTTCTTTACTAACCAAGAGTTGGTCAGCTGGTTAGGCATCGGGTCTTTGTACAACATTACACATGCCTGGCACAAGTTCATCATCAACGGTAAAATCTTGTTCTACCCTGAACGATACGTAGCTTCTTCCTTGAGTTGGAATGCAATGTACTCGGCGGGTGTTATGTATGGGGTGGACGGTAATGGCCCTGCTACTGGACACGGGCTTACCCCAGTCAACCAGAAACGGGTTATTACCAAAGGCGAACACAGCTTTATTGTTCGTTTACCACGGTCCCAGAACACGCCAGACTACTCGTTCGTTACACGACAAGTCTTCGACAGCGAGTGGTATTTGACTCTGGGTTCTGCGTTCGGTGCGTATAACCCAGCACCCGCGTTAGACTTGGCAGAGATCAGTACCACGGCATTCCCTGCTGGATTTGCTCCGTTTGTCGAGTTCAACGCCACGGGGCCCGCATACCTTTCTGGTATATCACCGTCCTCCCCTAGTAGCGGCAGTCCACGCACGATCGGCGGGCTTTGGCGGCCAGTCCTTGAATTGGTATTACTATGATTTAAACAAGGCAATAAAGGAGGGTAATGTATGATGCGATTGTTAAAAGACGAACCGCGATTTGAGGATGTACCTCATGTCGTGCTACGTCTCCCCATGTCCAGTGCAAAGGCTAACAAGCCCATTCAGGTACTTGCGGATCGCACCGCGTATCTGAAGGAATGGTTGGAACGTCTACAGTTAGGATCAGGCGGTAAGGGCATCCATTTTATTGGGACATTGCCTGACCAAGAAGCCTTAGCTGGTATTGATACCGCCGCTCTTCCGGATGGTAGTGCTTACTTTGTAGGTCCTACCATTGCTGTATGGAATCTGTCGGAATGGGTCGTATCGGAGTCACTTCAGGGTAAACCTGGAGAAGGCATCGACGAACTCAATGACCTTGATTTACTAACTGCCTATCAAACAGCTAAACAAGGGTAAATACCATGTCCATTTCTGCAAATCTGATTCTGCTCGCCCAGGCACTCGGTGCCGACGTCAAAGCCCTGACTGCCGCCCAAGGTGACCTGGCTTCCCTTCCAACCACCAACAAAACCAGCTTGGCTGCCGCCCTGGCTGAAATCCACGGCCTGGTCCAGGCTGGTGGCGCTCAGATCGACGACGCTGCCGGTAACGGTGACGTAGACGTCGTCTGGTCGGCTGACAAGGTATTCGACAGCATCGAAGCTGCCAAGACCGCTGTCAAGAACGAACTCCTGGACGGTGCCGGTGGTGCATACGACACCTTCAAGGAACTGCAAGACCTCCTGGTTGGCCAGGACGATGCCGTCGCGGCCCTGACTGCCCTGATCGGCAATGCCGTGCGCTTCGACCAGCCTCAGGTCCTGACCAGCGAGCAACGCGATTTCGCTCGTGGTAACATCGGGGCTGCAAGCAACGAGGAACTGACCAACCTGACCGGTCAGGTCAACGCGATCGACCAAGCCATCGGCGACGCTGACGCTGACCTGGTTGCCGCCTACAACGCCGCGAAAGCTGCGGAGTAAGTAAGTGAGCGCCAGCGCAAATGCACTGGCGTTGGCCGAGGTGGTTGGGGGTGACATCAAGGCACTTACAGCCCAGTTGCAAGAGGCTCAAAGCACCATCGCTACTTTGCAGACAGACTTGGGTGCTGCGTTGCAGCAAATCCAGGACCTGACGGATCAAGTAGCCGCGTTGCAAAACCCACCCCCGGGTTGAAACAAAAAGAAAGACGGAATAGTACCCTACTCCCAATGGGAGTAGGGTACTAGACCTATTAATGCAATTTACGTTTTACAGCCCACCACCAGCGCTGATAGAACTTAGGTTTACGGGTAGCTTTGGTTTTCAGCTCAACGTATTCCTTAACTATTTCTTTTAGCAGTTCAGCAGCATGCGTAGCAGCAATCAGCGCCATGGCTGTGCGGAAGTCAACGCGACGTAGGTAACCCACCACTTCCTCAGCAGTGGTCTCTGGACGTTCGATCCGGAGTCCCGCTAAGACTGCTTCCATCATACCGACTGAGTCAGCGATTACGTTATCCGCTGCATCAACCGATGGTTTGCTTTTGATCAGGAAGTTGACAAATTGTTCAGTTGGAGTCACTGCACTTACCCTCGCTCTGCTCTGCATAGAACAGCTCGTCATCGTCTTCTTCTTCACCCCAACCAGCTTCGTCAGAGACCACTACCATGTCACGGCGTACCGCGCGGAGTTCCGACTCGGTCTGACGAATCTGTTTCCAGATATCGGCAGTGTCTTTCTTGGCACGATAGAGAGAGTGACGTTCTTCTTCCTCATCAGCCAAACGGATTTCCAGCGACCGCTCTTTGGCTTCGAGGTCGGCGTATTCTGCTTCGTACTGCTCTTGAGACTTACTCATGTTATTTTCCTTACACGTAACGGGAATAGAACTGCGGGTCTTCCGACATCAGCTTGAGCAGCGATGGACTATTGCGAACCATGTCGCTGATCTCTACAGAGATCTGTCCACCCTTGCGCATACGCATGATGCCCAACTGCCACCCGAATTCGATACTGCTGAATTCGATGAAATCACCTTCGTTGCAGTAGGTCATAGCCAGCTGCAACATACGCGGCATCGCAGTGTCCATGTAGCTGTAAGTGCGCACCATGACTGGATCTTTAGATTGGGCACGCATCATCACAGCTTTAACACGACGGCTTGGGGTTTGGATTTCGATAGTCATTGTCGTAGGTCCTTATTCTTCTTCGTCAAACATGGATGGGTCGATATCGTCTTCGTCGTGCTCATCAGCAGGATCACCGTAATAGGCTTCATCCTCCTGATGGCCGAACTCAGCAGCGTAATCGGCGTTATCCCTTTCCACACGTTTGATGTGCGTAGGCAAGACTGCACACGCTTTGCAGATGATTACTGGTTCATCACCTTGCGCGGCGTAGAAGTCATACCACTTCCAAGCAATAGTGTCTTTAACCAACACCGTAAGCTTGCAGTCGTGACAGCAGGTAGGCTGATTACCCTCAGCCTCTTCACCCTCCTGACGACACTCAGCACACACGATATAACGACCTACGGGACCGTGGCTGTCGTTCTCGTAGAAATACCCTACAGCCTTGGACAGGTCCTCAGCGGAGCAGTGCTCACAGTAGTCGGACTCTGCCAGGCAGTTGAAAGTCTTGGTAGCGCGGAAACCAGTTGCGTTGGCCATTGCCTTATTCCTTTTACCCAATGAGAATTAATACATTAAGCTGCTTTGCGAGCAGTATCTTCTAACATCACAATTGCCTCTTCCGAGGTAATGCCGTATTGATAGGTCAGTTGAGCGATGTAAGCCTCTACTTCCCATGGCGTGCGATAATAGGCTGCACCTACACAATCGTTAGATTGGTAGTCAACACCTTCCCAAGCCACAACGTTGCCGTTCAGTACCAAACGTCCGTCACGGATTTGTTTGACGTGTACCGATTCATGAATAAGTGCAGCACGCAGATTGTGCTGAACCGTAGGCAGGTGACGTTGTTCTAGGAACGACAGTTTAGCTACCACTGCCTCATAGTTGATAACCATGGTCAGTACCTGAGCGTTTTCAATGTCGCTGTAACGCATGGCTACATCAGCAATGAAATCTGGGTTAAAACCCATGGTAGACGCAAGCTCATTATTGATCATGTAAAAGTCACAATCATAATCAGCAATCATTTCTTTGGCCTCAGGACCAAAGGCTTGCAACAGAGTAGCTTCATCAATATTGCGCAGTCGCATGGTGTTACTCCTAATGTAGTTAGTAAGCCAAATGACTTACTGTCTATACACCCAAGTAATATAGGCCTGAGATCCCCCAAAATTTAAATAATTTTATACTAGCCCTTATTAGGTAATCAAGAGCGTATTTATGATAGAACAACATTTATTTGCACGTAAGAGTACACCGCCACCGCCTGCTGTAATTAAGGGTGAGTACAAAGCTCTAGACGGTGCAGCTATTGTCCGTACGGCTCAAGTTGGTGGTGTGATCAATGACAAGTTGTATATCTTCGGCGGTAGTCATAGCGCGCTTAACAGCGTTATGGAAGTCTACGACTTAGCCACAGGTAAATGGAGTACCCTTACCACCACCGGTACACCAACACCACGGCATTCTTCTGCATCATGTATTCTCAATGGCAAACTTTATGTATTCGGTGGTTCTACTACTGCTGCATGGGCTCCTACAGTCGAAGCTTACGTATTTGACCCAACCACGTTAGCCTGGACTAAACTGGCTAGTATGCCAGCCGCATTATGTTTGCAATCAGCGGTAACGATCAATGGTAAGATCTACCTGTTCGCTGGCTTCAACGGCAACAGTTCCATTACCAACTTCTATGAATATAACCCGGCCAGCAATAGCTACCAAGCTATTTCACACAGCCAGGTTGGTCAACACGGACATAAGACTGTCGCTATTAACGGTCGTATGTACGTAGTAGGCGGTGTTGCCACTACCACCATGCTTAATCGTTGTGTGTCTTATGATCCAGTAAGTAACACCTGGGCTACCCACGCGCCATCTCCACTAGGTAATACATATACGTTTACTGCTACGTTAGACGGTTATCTTTATATGTTTGGTGGTAGCCGCAATACAGACACCACTACACACAATAACCTTTACCGTTACGACCCAGTTACCAACACGTGGGCTGAGTTACCTACCGGCGCAATACCAATGTATTTCGGCATTATGATTGCACTGGCAGACCGATTACTTTTACAAGGTGGTCGAAATGCAACTACCTTATTCAACACGCTGTGGGAAATTACTTGAAAAAATAAATATAAGGGCTTGCCTACTGCACCCATTGGGTGCAGTAGGTTACCTTTAGAACGTACGCACTACGCTGGTAGGAGTGTCAGACAGATCGCCGTTATTCATGTAGACCTTACGGCAAATAACACCCAGCAGGTTGTAGAAGTCGGTGATTATCGTTTTGCGGCTCAATAGCAATTTTTGATCTTCGGTTAACTCCGGGATCTCCAACAACGTTAAGCGCATCTGGATAAGATCGTCTTCCTTATAAGGACGTCCTTCCACCTTGTAGCAGAGCACACCACTGTGGTAGTAAGACAACGTCACCGACTTCCGGTCTTCAGCCCAGTCAAAACACACTTGGGCATCCAGGTAGTCGTATTTCAGATACAACGGCCCAAGTCTGAGGATGCCCAGCGTAAGTGCCAGGACCTCCTCGTTCTTGGTTATCTTGATACGTGGGATTGGCATTTAACCACCGATCAGTTTGGCGGCCTCGCGACGTGCTTCAACCTGCATATCGGAGTTACCGCCGGCTACCCAAGGAGTCCAGCCATCCTTGCTGGACCAGCTGTCGTAGATGTCTTCAGCCATGGCTTCGATGGCCTCCTTTTTGAGATCCAGGTTCTCGGTAGGTGCCGGGGTCGGCTCATGGAAGAACTGGTCCTGGACCCGGTGTGTAGCATCCACCACCTCAGCTGGCAGAACAGTATTCTCCGGACCCTTCCGGCCAGGCTCGATGCGGATACGGACCTTGTACTGTCGACCAGCACCGTGGTACTTGGATGACTTGATGTGCACCAAGCCTTTTGGATCCACCGCGTAGGCGTCGTCGTAGAACGGGATGTAGATACCCTGTTTAAGCAGATCCCGCATCAGCGACACATATACCTGCCAGCGCTTGCCGAATTGGCCCTTGGTGGAGAAACCGACTACCAGGCCGACCTTCATTGCATCGACCTTGACGTTATGCAGTGCCAGAGCTTCTACGAGCTCTTTGTGGGTGGTTTTCTCGGTGATGCCAAGCCAACCTACCAGCAATGGAATTTGTTGCTGTAAACGAGCCTCAGCGATGTACTCCTGGAGCATCTCCGGCGAGTCGATTGGTTCGCGTGGGACGTACAACGGTTCATCTGCACGGATAATGGTATCCGGATGCGCAGCCTGGATGGCTTCGATAACAGCATCCACCAGAGCAGGCAACGTGTACACACCATCTACCCACTGCGACACCCAGCCAGCATGTTGATGACTGTAGGACAGATCCAGGTGCAGTGCTTTCTCTTTGCAGAGTGCCTGGAGTTGTTCCATGGTAGCACCCTTGGGTTTATCCGACCCAGGGTAACGACCTTCCAGTACCGCGATGCGGCGCGACAACCAGCGGATACGATCTTTGGCTATTTCACCCAGCAAACTCTTGTGGATGTAGTCACCGCCGTTGCGATGCGAGTCTACCATCCGTGCGGCGTCTTGCTCGTCGCTGATGGTCGACATCATGGACAGACTGTAGGCCAGTTCGTCGTCGCTCAGCAGATGAGCGCCAGCCAGGTCATCACGACCAATTTCTACATAACGAGGATGCGGATCTTCCTCGCCGTTAGCCAGCCACTTCAAATCTACAACAGTACGATCTTGAGACATAATCAAATTCCAAAATAGAGTGAAAGATTAGTACCCTACCAGCCAGTGCTGGTAGGGTACTTACCGAGTATTACAGCTTAGGCCTTTTTCTTGGCCTTCTGTGCAGCCGGCGCGGCAGCTTTTGGTGCAGCCTTGGCAGCTTGTGCAGCGGCACGTTTCGCGTCACCAGCTTTCTCGGCTGGGGTGCGCTCGTGGATCACCAGTTGCTCGGACAGGGGTTTCAGACCCAGCGAAGCGATGTCAACGCGTGCTGGACGTTTTTCCTTGTCCTTGTTGCCCTTCTTTACCAGCAGACTACCGATGGATACCACGCCGCTGGAGGTCTGACGTTTGCGTTGTTCAGCTGACCAGGCGCCCAGGCCCTTGTTGATCGACTCGCGTGGGAACACGTTCAGGTCGTAGTGGTAGCACAGGCCACCGGCCGACAGGGTCAGGTCATGCGGACGGGTCGGGTCGAAGTACACGCGGGAAGAAACGTACTGCTGGTCCTTGTTGTACAGGCCGATCTCGATGATGGTCGGTTCCGGGTATACAGCGGTCAGGACGTGCTGCCAGAAGTCGGCAACGATGGTAGCGTTCTTGTCGTAGACGCGCGGGCCGCGCACCAGAGCGTTGTTGAACATGGTGCGGATCACGTCACAGGCGTCGGTACCGGTGCCGTCGATAACGAAGGACCAGACTTTCTTGCCGTTGACCACGGTGAAGTGAATGGAGCGACGAGTGGCCAGGAAAATCAGAGCGAACTCCTTGTCCTTGGATTCGAGCGCACCGAAAGAAACGATCTCGCCTTCGATGCGGAGATCGGTCCAGTTGCCGTAGCCAGCTTCGTCTTTGGACGTCGCTTTGTAGTTGCGGATGTCCAAGGTGACCAGGCGCTCTTGCTTGGCGCGTTGGAACTCGCGGTCGAAACCGAGTTCAGCCAGACGGGTTTCGTTGGCGGTGGTGTCAACTTTAACTACCAGGGACTTCTTCGAAACTGCACGGGCGACGATCGATGCTTGAGTCATGACAATTACCTTCTTGGTTAACCGAATACGGTTTGTTATGGAAGTAAGAGTGAGGAAGTGTTTTGGTGGACTTCCTCATACTTATTAAAACCCAGTAACGATAAAATTAACTAGCGTTACACCTTAGTAATGTAGATCCAACTTTATCTACAAGTTAACGACGACCACGGTGGATGTTGGATAATGGATTCAAAGGCACTACTGTTGTTACTTGCGGGCGATCCACTCGTACCGGATGACAGCAGGTCCGACACTTTCCAGCGGGTTCTTTGGATCACCGAATGGATGGACAAACATAGTTGGAGAAGCATTGGTATTGAAGATCCTCACTCGTCCAGTAAACTGCATCCAGACTGAGTCGAGGATACAGTGTTCTTCTGTTACACATGCATCCCACACTATCCGTTGCGCCGTCAACTCACTAGGAAGTATCATGCGCTCAGTGCCTTTAAACTTAGGCTGGAATACAGAGTACTCCATGTACGGATAGTTTTTCTCCTCGAACAACTTGGAGACATTAGGGAACACCCCACGGAAGCACTGGTCGATCGTAGGACCTACCGAGATGCGTGGGAGGTTAGGTTCAGGGTAAGGGAACGACTGATCCCCCACCACCCCTGGAGCCGACTCTTGCGACTCCTCAAAGCCAGCTGGGTTATCTGGATGCCACATCCCCTGGTACGTGTGATTCTTGAAGGAGATATGGAACAGATCCTGGATACCAGGTTTGGCTTTAGTTACCTTGTATTTAAGATTCATAAAGCTTACGTTGGGTAGTAGCACATGCCAACGCCTCCTCGAGCATCTCCGCCAGGTTGGTACCGTATTCGACGTAGTACCCAACTGTAGTGGTCGGGTAGTAGTACAGTTCGATGATACTGGCTTTAGCTTCCATCTCGACAATCATTGCCTGGGAGATCTCCGCCGGTCCGTGTTCGTCTTCTTGGAACAGGGACTCCTGGATTTCACGCTTGAAAGCGATGTAGTCAGCTACCGTACGGTGCGACGACTCGGTACCACAGATACCCCAGGTGCGCGACTTGAACGGATTGAACTCCAGGGTGACTTCGTGTTTGCAGGTATCCCCCAGTTGCTGTAGCAGTGCGGTGTAATCGATTTCCAACTGATCAACACCACGTACCACCACACCCTTCTTGAGGATGCGCATGGTGTCGTGCAATGCTTGCATGGCTGCTTGTTCGACCGTAGCACCCCAAGAGTCTATTACCACTCCAGTGTGTGCTGGATCGTGGCGTATCCGCACCATGGTGTTGGCGATGGTCATCCCCACACGATCAGGAGCCGGAATAAACATGCTTTTAGGTAGCGTTTTGATATAGTCTGCTACCTGCTCGTGTGACGTGCGGTGCTCGTTGATGGTAACTGTTACATCACCTTGAGTGAGGTTTAACAAATCCCAAAGTGCATCATTAAGTAGAGGCATGACAATTACCTATTTAGATTTACCAAGGAACAACCCACCGATAGTCGGGCGTTGTTTTGTTGGATCGTTTGCTTCTAACCAATCACGCGCCCACTCCTGGTATTCCTCGATATTCTGAGGCCCACGAGCGCTATGCACATACTGTTCAACAGTCGCGTGATCAAGCATCTGTTTAAAACTAGTTAGTGCGTCATGCACCGCCATGTCTTTGTAGTTAAGACGACCGGTGAACTGGATAAACCCTGGTCGACTAATGTCCACGTGCCCGACAGTTCCCACATTCGCATAAGGGAACGCTACCTCGTGGTAAGGATCGTAAGTGCTACGACTCATCCCCATCTGGTACATCAATTGTTCTACCCAGGTTTCCCGTTCGTCGTTATGGGGGACAGGCCACTTTGGATCCTTCTCGGCTTCTTTCTCCAAACGACGCATTTCTTTCTTGGAGTTATAAAGTCGGTTGACCTCATCTACCATAAGGCCAGCAAGTGCATCAAAACGCATTTGCTCAATGACAGGATCTGCCAGTAGCGCTTCAATGAAATCATTGCTGAGCAGCGGGGTAAACTTAGGCAACGGCACACGACTGATGTAACTATTAGCGTTAGGGCCCGGATTAACAACAAAGCTAGCGTGTCGCCAACCACCCCACAAACCCAGTTCACGGTATTTGGCAGGGATGTCCTCCATCAATGTAATCTTGGGCGGATGCATCCAGACGTCTACATAGGGGTTATCATCAACCAGGAACTTCCCCACGTATTCGTTCCAGTTGTCGTAAATCCATTTACCGGCCACGTTTCTTTCTCCCAGTATCCATTTGGTTAGCTTCTTGCAAACGTTTACGAGCCCGCATTTTCTCGTAATGTACCATAGTGCCTTGTAGCACACCATTAGGGCGTAACACACCCCATTCCCTACGGGTAGCATTCCAGACCTTAGGCAAGGTGCCATACATGCGCTGGTAAAGCATACTGTCGATGGCTTCTTCAGCCCACGGTTCAAGCGGCTGGCTTGGTAGTGGTTTCAAATACATTGGGTTGTAGGTGTAGTGACTAATCTGCCCATAGGCGCCCGACTGTCCAATTCTGGAGTAATAATCGCCTTTACCGAAGTAATAAATGTTTTTGCTGTGATCGTAACGGATATTGTAGATACTAACAACTCGTTTACCACCCACATAACCATCGCTACCCTGAATGGTCAGGAAAGGCTCGTGGCTGCTGCGCTTAGCAATAGCGCGACCAGTAGTTACCCAACCAGGATGCCTGAACTGTTTAACAAAATGGCGAACATTACCATCTACGTCTACGTCAGTGTCGTAAACGGAGAACGATGGCCGATAACGCATACCACGGATCTGGTCAAAGAAGCTAGGTGTCTCCAGGGAGATCAACCCAATGCGACTGTGGTTCTTGAGGTTAGCCAGAGCATCAGCCAGAACGTTACTACGTGGCCGGTCATACGGCGTGCGTGTAGTAAACGCAGCATGATTGAAATACTCACCACGACGCAGACCACCAGACATACTCAAACCCCTCATTTGTTTACCCAATGCAATTGGAATAGTAGATTTACCAGCAACGAATTCAATACCGGCTGTGCGCATCATGTGCTCACCCAGGATACCTTCTTCGGTAACAGGGGATTGGGTGTCGCTATCTCGGTACATGGGTTTGCCAGCGGAGTCAAAGCCGTACATGTAACCGCGGTTAGGGGACTTGGACTCGAGGATGGAGTCGATAGTCAAAGCAATATTCCCTTTAACGCGGCCTGCCATCACTTCCTTGTAATACGCCATCAGATCAATCGCGTTAGGATGTGGTCTGAAAACAGGCATCGGTGGAATCTTCTTATCGGACATAACAATTACCCTAGAGTGGAATGGGGTAGGTCACCCTACCCCGACATTAGTTACAAACCCATTTCCAGCAATGGGTGTTTATCAAAACCACACAGACGAGTCTTACCATCTACCACTACGTACACCTGTTTGGTAAACCACGCCTCTTTACGCACTTTAATGTGCACCAGGTCGTTGCACCACTTACCACTCAGGTCGTATTCAAACTCGACGTCTTTAAGCGTCCGCAGGTACTCCAGCACGAACTGTTTCAGTACGTCATACATCAGCAACGTACTAGCCCGCCCATCCAGCATGAACGATTTGAACAGGTGGTTCCAGGCTTCACCCAGATCACTGCTGCCAGCCGGTACCTTGTAGCTGTAACGACGTTTACGCGTAAACCAGTAGTATCGTGTGGCCGTTGCCGAACTAAATACTACCATTTGCATTTGACGCCCGTGGGTGACACCGAACAGACGGATGTCATCACCGATACCAGGTTTGACTACATGACACCCGGCTTTAATAGCAGCCGTACGGTGCATGGTAGTCGGAATAAGACGATCGCGGTCCAGATACACAGTTCCCTCTTCCATATCGAAAGGGAATTCGTTCTTGAGTTCAAAGGCTTTGATCAACATGTGAAAACTCCAAATTAGAGTGCAGCAGTACGATATTAGTTAATTGTTTACTTCGCTAACCAGCCAGTTCCAGATACGGCGTTTGAAATCACCGATACCTTGCGTGCGTGGTTCTTCCAGGACGTCCATCAACACATCACGGGCATCGCTAACACTGATGCAATGGTGCTCGGACGTTACAGTCCCGCGATACATACCAGTGAACAAGTAGAAGCGACTGGCTTTACCATCGGACATCATGATCAGCATACCCACGTCTTTGATACGCTGAGCTACGTAGAAGGTAATGCTACCCAAACCAGGACGTACAGAAACAACACCACCCTTACGCGAGATCACTGGGGTGCCGCTATCCTTGTTAATGAACATGGTGCGACCGTTAGCGATCTTTGGGTTTACTACGTTAATCATTAGGATCCTTTCCTTTATTAGTTTTGAAAGGGGAAGTGTTACCTTCCCCGTTACACACTTACCAGGTAATGCCAGGCTGGCCAGGGAACACGGACAACCCGCCTTTCACACCGAACTCTTTCGGAGCAGTTACCGGTGCCTTGCGTTCCCAGTTATGCGGGGCCAGGTACTGGAAGATCGGATTGTCGTCCGGCAGTTCGAACGAAGAGAGTTGAACACGTTCTTCGTTGTCGCGGTCGAAACCTTCCACTTCGTGGATCCAGCCTTCGCTGTCCATGTGCAGGACAACTTCTTCGCCGTTGTGGTCCGTAACTGTTACGTGGATCAGATCAGCAGTCTCGATCCGGAACTGGCCATCGACACCGATGTGTAGCACTACCTCTTCCCACTCAGCGGTAGCACGATTGAACCCAACCCACTTACCGGCTTCGTCGCGCTTGAACTTTACTGGTTCGCCGCGGAGTTCTTCGAAGGTCACTACTTCGTTATCGCCGAGGGCGAGGTAGTTGTTGCCTACCTGGTCAGCGGATTTAACCTTGAGCTCGAAACCAGCCGGGTAGTTTTCTTTCAGCGAGTCCAGGTGTTCGACCAGCGTCCGCACTGCTGCACGTGGGTGGTCCTTGCTGAGTACGAAACTCCCATCGTTAGTGAGCCACATGACAGGGTTGTTGGCAGCATGAAACAGGTTACTGCCACCCATAGGCGTCACAGCACGGATGCCTGGGTGGGCCTTCGTCTGAGAACTGATCAGGGTGGCCAGGTTGTTTACACCGCCAGAACGAAGGAACCCACGTGGTACGGTCAATGGGTTACCGTTGTATTCCACCAGGTCGACGTTGGTGATATTGAAACGTGTAGCGTGTACGGTCAAATTGACAATCATGATATTTCCTCGTTTACAATTAGTGACAGAATTCGTTGTAGTTGACCAGTGTGGTACGGTCGTTATTACCTACGAACCAGTATTGATCAGACGGCTTAAGAATAGCGGTGCCATAGTCGCCTTTTACGTAGGTAAGACGCCATGGCTTGGCTTTCTCGTCATCACGACCCAGGATAGTCAGATCACTACCTGGGAGTTTTACTTCAGTACGCTCGGTAGTGATGTCGTTGTCACTACCGAAACGGTACCCCAACAGCGATTTGTACTTGTAGGTACGGAACCGCTTGCCTTCCAGCTCAACGTCACCGAAAGGTGCCTTGCAGTTGGTCACCGCAGTGTAGTTGCTGACTACCGTGTGAGTCACGACGTAGTTGTAGCCTACGACACCAACCGCTACCAGCAGTGCGATGACGGCCAGCAACAAAGACCAGTTACGGACTTTACGCTTGGCGTTATCACGCTGGACCTTTTCCAGTTTTGCCAACGCCATGATCGCAGGATCACGCAGTGCCTCGCTTGCCGTGAGATCACGTTGTTCGATGGTTTCACGCAAAGAACGAATAACAGTGTTCACACCGGTTTCCTGGTGTTTGTTCAACGCACCATAGACCGCCAACTGGCGATCGTTCTCGTGACTACCAGGTTCCCCAGGGTACGAGAGTCGTTGAGTCAAGAAGTTGGTAAAACTACGACGTGGGCGTTCCTCGGTCACCGGTTCTACTTGAGCAGGCTTGTGCCCTGGTGCCGACGTTTGCATGATTTCGTACACTCCACGGTAGATAATGGAAGCCCACGCACGTTTCTCTGCGGCACCCATGTCTGGTTTACCAACCGCCGGGAGGTCCAGTACGAAGTACCCATCACCACGGTGTTCCATGTTCGGGAAAGCTTGCTGGACTTTCTCGATCTGGGCGATAGTAGCACCACCCATGCGGAACTCCATGGTGTTATCTGGTGCGTCAGCACTGTAGGTAACTTGACCTTCTTCAGGCTTGCTAGCTTTAACCGGTGGCATGGGAACGGGATTCTCCAGGTTTGGCAGTCCCAATGCAGCACTTGACCAACCAATCGACTGCCACTCGTCCGAACCCAGGTAAGTGAATTTATCACAACGGACAGATGCTTGTTCACCGATAGCTTTCGGATGCCCCGGTGCAAAGATGGGAGAGAGGCTGATCGCGTAAAACTCGTTCCGCCCGTACTCTTCCCAACCCTTGTCGGTAAGCAGATACGCTACCGTATGGGCATATAACTCACCCACTTTGAGATAAGTAACCATTTGACCGATGGGTGCGCCATCATGCAACTTGAATACCGAAGGGGCGGTTATTGCAGGAGCAGGAACACGCTCCATCGTTTTGACCTGGCTTGCTACGTAATTGACTTCATGCGGGTGGACTGGATCACGGCAGATCCACCACAGACAGTCACTATGGAGTTTGTAAAGTGTACGACCCATGTCCAGGGTGTCACCTACATGTACTTCAGCCAGTTTAACTGAATCCTGGAACAATACCTTGCAAGGCTCGTTGTTGATTACCGCCTCTACGTTGTTTTCTTTAGCCTTTGCCATCATTTACTCCATTACCGAATTAATAGTTATTACCTACCTTACCCATTGGGTAAGGTAGGTTACTCACGACAACAACCGTTTACGCTTAAACGGGATGCTAATGCGACGCTCAGCTACAGACTCGTCACGGAAATACATTACAGCAGTGGAGGTACTGGATGCCCAGTCCTCGTTGATGAAAAGACTGTACGTCTTACCATCTACCGGGATTACCAACCGTTTGCGTATGGTGCTGCAAAGGTAGTGGAAAATCCGCAGGTAACCGTACTCGAAGAACTCGGAGATCAGTGCGTATTGCACGGGACCGACCTGACACCCGTAGTACTCGGAGATGTTATCTGTTCTAGCGCGCAGCTGGCACATCGTTACCAAACGCTCGTCTACGTCCTCGTTGTTCAAGAACTTAAACGACGGGATGGATGGATCATTGATCAGTTCGATCATGCAGTCCACCCCAAACAAAAACTCACGTATCAAATACTTCGAATCTTTACCAAAAGTGTCCACCAATTCCTGGGTGAATTCAGGTCCAAAAACTGTATGGTAGTAATTCTCGGTGAGATTACCCAATTTGACAACACGGTTGGCGTGGTTATGCACTTTATGCACCTTGCTCATGGCCAAGTACCTTAAATTTAGTTTTACCTATCCTCCTAGTAATGTAGTCTTGTACTGCGCTAGGAATTAACCGAACGCAAGGTTAGCCATGCGGGGGGCAGACGACGGCAGACTTTTACTGAGTCTAGTCAAGAAGAACGGTAACTTAAGTACCTTCTTTTCCCCTACGTTGGTGTACTCCAAGACTCCATAAAGAGCATGAGGTGTTTTGATTTCCAGACGGACGATATACTTCTGTCCATCCAACGTAATTTCCAACTTGTTATTAGTGGTGGCCCGCATTACACGGAACAGCACGTTCACGTAGTCCCGTTCCAGGAATTCCGCAATCGCATCCCAAGTACCAGGTCCTACCGTTTTGATCTTCCAGGTAGTGTCCTTACTGTGTAACCGGTAGTCATTGAAAGCACGATTAACTTGACTACGCAGGCGATAGGTATCGTGGGTCTCCAGGATACGGTTTGACTTAAAGTGGGTAGTACAGGTGATCTCGTCCAGGTGATCCAGTGCGTACATGAATTCCGGAAGGTCAGCCATTGCAAGCTTGCGTTCTACGTCCCACAGTGAGCTTATCTCTTTATTGAGACAACTCAAGTGTCGCTGCAGACGATCATGCATCATTTCCATGGTATAAAAATCCTTAAAACCGTAAATGGCTAATAAATTAGCTTGGTATGTTATAATTTACTGTTTGCAAACATAACCCCTACCCCAGGTATTAGCCTGGGGTAGGGACTAACCGTTAAGGCAATGGATCGGGTGCTTTACCCTTCAATTGGCCGTAATCGGTGTCAGGAATGACCAAGATTTCAGCCAGTCCTTTTACCCATTGCAGTTTACCTGCATAGGTATCACCGTTGAGTACAATAGTAGTACCCTCAGCCGGAACTTCTACGTCGACGATCTCGTACTGGATAGCACTACGGAACACCGACTCTACCGTGGTAGCAATGTCTGCATCGGCCGTGGCTTCTGCAATAACCACTACCACTTTGATTTCTTCACCATCGATGTAGGAATACAAGCCTACTTCGGTTTGCTCCTGGGCTTCTTCCAAGCTAGCCAAGGGGGTGTCGTTTTGCAGGGTGTACAGATCCAGGTCAGTCTCTGCCGGGGCAGGAGTCCAGATCTGGTTGAGTCCTTTGAAACGTCGCTTGGCGGACACCACCATCGAACTACGACGAGTACCATCCACGATCTCGATGATCTGGCTGATAGCCACATCAGGGAACGCCAGACCAGTGAACAGTGCCAGAAACTTAGGATCGTCTTTGTAGCGCTCCAGGTTGTACTCCAGGAAGCGTTCAAAGAACAGTTCCAAATGCGCTTTAGCCATCTCGGTACCTAAAGAGTTACACTCCAGCGGAAAGCCGGAGAACATAAAATCTTTAATAGGCTACAAAATGCAAAGCAACGGATATTAACGTACTAGCCGCCGCACGGGATCCCGAACGTAAGCCAGTGAACAATGTCATAGCAGTCCACACTATTACGTAGAACAACAGCCAGGGGGTCTGGAGGATAATAGCCATCATTACCCACAGACTAAACCAGAATTTCTCTTCCCACAGCCTACGCATACCTAAAGTCATTACCGGTCCTCGAAGGGGGTGTCTAACACCCCCAGTTACTGTTGTTAGTTACCCAGGCTTACTGCATCGAGTTTGTTCGACACCATGATCGAACGCAGGTTAGCCAACATCTTCGCTGCACGAGCACCACCACGCAGAGCAGTGATAGAAGCAAACGCCGTGTCGTAGATACCGAGGGTGACCGGATCGCCAATACGACCGTTAGCCAGGTTAAGCACCATGCCAGGAGCAAATTCCTCGCGGTTAACACCTTCCATCAGGATCTCGTTCTGCTTGTGAGAGATCTCGATAACACCACCGAGGATCTCTTTCCAGGTGCTTGGGAACCCGCCGTCTTCTGGATTGGAGACTTCCTCTGTCAGGAGTTGAGGCAGTTTGTCCGCGGTAGCGATCAGAGTAGTACCTACCCCTGGAACGATACCGTTGGTCAGTGCCGAACGCACAGCTTTCACCACGTCTTCGAAGCGGTCCTTACGCTCGATGATATCCGACTCGGTTTCACCACCTACCCAGATGCTGACCAGTTTACCGGTCATCTGACGGATACGACGCTCGTCAAAACGAGCCCGGGTATTGTAGCGGTTCTTGCCGTCATAGGTACCCAGGACTTCCTGGACTTCTTTGACACGCTCAGCAATACGTACCTTGGATTCGTCGCTAGGAGTCAGCAGGGAGCGAGCCTGACTGATAACGAACTTGTCGGTACGTACACTGAGTTCAGCAGTCAGTGCTTGCTCTACAGTAGCCACCATAGGGCAACCCAGCATGATCGCCAAGTCTTGCAGCATGTAACTACCGATAGAACCACCAGCACCGTTTACACGGCAAGCCACGAACTGCAACATTGGCTCGGTGTTGGACTGCTGTGCCTTCTGGCGCATGCCACTGTTGAACTGCAGCATGATGTTGTCCAGGGTGGACTCAAACGCGCGTGCAATCAGAATGACTTGTACCGGTTTACCATCCGCCCCGCCACCGAACTGTTTGGTCAGTTCAGTCAACAGGTTAGCCAGCTTCTGCATGTCTGGTTCACGGAACGCCATGTCCAGTACCAGCGGGACGTAGTGGGTGTACTCACCCTGCTGACGACCGCCAGGAGCATACTGGTGGTTGCTGTACACAGCGCCGGTGGTCAGACCGTCGGTACGCAGCACCTTGTCCTCGGCTTCTACACCTTGGATCAGTTCGATCACCGGGAAACTAGTTGGGTCTTCGCGGTACAGATCGGTGATCAGGTGCGCCAGCGCTGTGTCGTGGTTGGCCGAGGTCAGGGCCAGGTCGTACAGACGCGGGTCAAGCGTGTCGATGTGAATGGTGGCTTCCTGGAGTTCGTTGATCCACAGAGTCACCAGACGGTCGAGGAACGCTTGCTCGTGATAGCTGTCGAATTCACGATACAGCTTGTAGAACTCCGCCAGCATCAGCATGGTGGTAGTGGTACCGTCACCGCACTCTTCGTCAGTCTTGAGCGGAGCCTCGGTGACGATACGGTTTACCACCTCATAACGTGGGTCGTTGAATTTGATAGACCGCGCCACGGTAACACCGTCTTTGGTAACTTTAACGCGAGTACCCAGAGTGATCGCACCGTACTTGCCGTTAGGGCCCATGGTACCAACCACGGCCTTGTATACACGGTCAACTACGTTGTCTACGATCTCGCCAGTCTTTTCGATGGTCAAGTAATCAACAATACCGGTGTTGCGATCAAAACCTTGCATACGTTACTCCAATTAAAAGAATACTTAAGTGTGGTTACACACTGTAGTAATATAGGTCTCAGTTATTTCTCAGGTGAATCAAAGACCTCGCGCTCGAAGAACTTACGGAGCTGTTTAATAGCAGCTACTGCGCGACTAGCGCCCTTAGCCAGCTCTTCGATTTGCTTGATGATTTTCTGACTGTAACCATCTTTGGCACTGACACTCTTGTATGGGATGTACACCCAGATAACAATAGTGTTATGGCAGTCACCAATGGACACTGTTCCAGTACCGTCAGCAGCCAGGCTGTAGGACACCATACCGGTGAAGCGACTGTCTGGTGGATTCAGCCAGTGCTTAATGGAAAGCGGCATCCGGTTCTCTTCTTTGGCCCATTCTTTATAGTTCTTGATGAACTCTTTGAGTGTGTCATGGAGCAACTGGAGTTTAGCTTCCTGGTTTACCAGACCAACATCGTCGTCCATGTTGTGTAGGTGGACACGTTTACCATCTACACCGATGTTCAGGTGACCAGTCCAACCGTACATGTAGTGCTCGATACCGCCTTTCTTCTTGGGCTTGGTACCATCGAGCATGCAGTTGGCAGTAAACACGTAGTCCCAGTAGCAGGTGGACAACGGATTAGGGTTAGTGACGAATTCACGTCCCAGCACAGTCAGAGTGTCAAAGCACACTGTACCTTTATCGTAACCTTTCATGATTAACTCCTAAAAACTAAATATAAGTTAAAGCTAACCCCTACCTGTAAGGGTAGGGGTTAGTTACCGTACCTAGCTCTAACTTTCCTTACCCAAAGCGGCTTCACGCAAAGAGTTGTACAAGGCAGCCAGAGCTTCGCACAACATTTCTTGAGTGTGATGGATTTTCACCACACGGTCTTTCTCGTGGTAGAAAAACGTAACCTCGTCACCACCACTACTGATAATCGCCACCGGGTTACGACTTTCTACAAAATCGTAGAAGTAGATGTCGTAATGATGACCGTTTTCTTTCTCGTAGGGGGCCACAATAGTGAGACCGTGTTCTGCGCCACCGATAACCGTTTGGTGGACAAAGAACTTGTGAGTGAGACCAAACAAACGGTTACGCAAACCAAACAGCGGAGTTTTGGTCTTTTCCGTGTAAGGTTTGAGATTAAGCAGATCAATAGGCATACTCATACCTTGGCCATGAGATAGTAAACAGTACCACGCTTGACAAACGACAACTGTTCGGGCTTGATATCCGACACACCCATCGCCACCACTACTTCGATCTTGCGACCGAGGTTAAACGCGTTGTGCACTTTACCCAGCACGTCATCGGTAGACAGATCTACATCCTGCGGGGTGTTCTTGATAATCCGGACTTCACCAGAACGAATCTGTTGGTACAGGTCGTTCCATTCCGGCTTGGCCAGCTTCTGTTGTACTTTGATGTTAGCCACTTTGGCTCCTTAAGCTACCAGTTCTTCAATATACGCAATGAGTTTCTCCAGGGCGTAGGCCTGGAACGGTACACAACGATCCATGTTTACTGGAGCGCCCTGGTTACCGTAGGCACAGTACACCTGTACCGATTGCAGGGACGAGTAGTAGATGATTACCCGCACACCTTGGTACTCGTGCTCGTTCAGATCAACCCACAGGTCGATAAACGAGTTACCCATACAGTGCACAGCCCGTGCGTGCGCTGGTTTACCGAACACCGTACCGGTGCTAGTCACCTGGGTATTGAAATCCAGGGTGTAATAACGGTCACGGTCTTTAGCGTTTGCTACCCAGCGCAGGAAGATATCTTGTTCAGCACTGGTTGGAACTGGATCTTTGGATTCAGTCTGCATTACCAACCCCTTAATAAATGATGTCGTAGAAATTATCTACGTTAGTGACAATACACAGGACGCCCAAGAAACCAAACGTAGCTTTAACAATGAAGTCATCCCACTTGAAAAAGCGACGCAATGTAGCAGGGTCGTATTTGTACCCTATGTAACGAGTCAACGGGATACGACCCAATAGCAGGTACACGTACAACAGACCCATCACAACCAAGAAAAGGTAGAACATTACAGACCCCAGTTGTGATAGGTGTGTTTGGGACGGCGATACACGAATTGTGCGAACGTGATATCAGGATACCGCGGTCCTGCTAACACCAATGCACCAACAATGCCAATTGCTAAGCGCATATTAACCCCGCGACGCATCGAGCAGACGAGCCTGGATGAACATCGACAACTCACCCAGGGTTTGACCTTCGTCGTGTTTACCGTCTTGCTCGTCGATGACCTCATCACCCTTGCAGGTGTAGGCGCGGTAGCCTTTGAGCGGGCAGATGTAGATACGGAATTTCAGGTTACCGATCCAGCCCTCGGCGTAGGAGCTACCGACACAGTACTGCACACGGATACTGCATTCCAGATCGAATGCAAAACCGTTCAGGGTACGGCCACCGGTGTACTTTTCGCGCTTGTACTTGTTGGCATCGTCGAACACATAAGCCAGGTAGTCGACGAATTGATTTGCTTTGTCCGACATTACGGAACCCTCAAGAAATTAGTTAACACAAAATACCCAAACGCCAATGACAATGCCACCAGCAGTGCCCCGCACAGGAATGCAAAGCAATGCAGTTGTATGTTAGTGAACCGATCTAATACCCGATACCCGCTATGGGTGCCAAACCAGTAAACAAACCATACCACTACAAATACAAAATACAGCCCCAGCAGAATATTCTCAATCATTATTACACCCTAGTCGGGGCGTGTTATCCACCACGTCCCATAGAAGTTAGTAAAAATGAACCCAGTGGTTTTCTTGGTATTAATACGCGCACTAAGGTCCAGCTTCAAACGGTAGCCTTTCCCTTTAGGGTAGAGGTGTTTAACAACACCAACTTCCTTACCCTCGCCCTCATTGTCAGACACCATCACTGGCACACGACCCTCTTTGAACTGGTCAAAGATGGCCATTTCCTGTTGGGTGGACAACTCCTGGTCTACAAAGATTTCCATTTAGAGTCCTTAAACCAAAACGATTTCAAGGGTCGTGGTCATTTGCGGGTGGATACCCATGCGCAGGAGTTCTGTGGTACCTGCTGCTTTTAACTCGAGCTCCCGGCGGTGTTGCATGGTAATACCACACGGAATCCACAATGTCTTTTCTTCCGTGACGTTGCCGTTATCGTAGGACCAGATAACGTCAACCGCCTCCAGGTGGTCTTTCTGCTGATAACCACCGCTGATATACAACGCGTTGCACACATGACGGTATTGATCCGCCAGACGAACAAACGTGCCATGCGCCACGTCATGCACAGGCAAGTAAGACAACTGCTGCAAGGTATCACGTAGCAAACCAACTGCATCCTGATAAGTGAACCCCGGTTTGTTGTAAGCGCGGAGTTCCAGACCGGCCTTCCACAGCTCACGCTCACGCCATGCTGCTGCACGTTTGGGACAAGTACGAATCATAAAGCGCTCCTAGATATATAAAGGCTGGTCTTTAGGCACTAACAGTCCTCTATGGAACTGTAGATAGTCACCTACCTTCAGATTACACTGACCAGACTTGATGAAAAATAAAAGGGTCCCATGAGCTATAATAGCCCCGGAACCCTTCAAGGTTTTAACCTTAAAAGACGTAAAGCGCTCCAGCACCCGTGTTTGTTCTGGAGTTAGTTCTAAGTACCTGTGCGGTAGATCCATTAACACCAACCCCCTCGAAACCACAGTCTTGGTAGACCGTCTTGTCTTGGAAGAGGGTATCGGAATCTGGCTCTATCGCACTGATCCCTATCTCCCTGTCCCCATTCTCATTTACATAGAGATAGAGGACTTTGTGGAAATTAGGTGAGTAGTACGTTACTGCTGTACCACTCAGATCAACACGGCTGGCATCACCCAGGACGTACCGTTCATTACCTACCAGTACTTCATTCTGGTAGACGTTGAACACTGTGGGCTTGTCGCTAACGTGAATGTTGTGGAACAATTCAGCGTCAGCGGTATAACCTTGCTTATTGCAGCGCAACACAGTGTCGTTAGCTACTGCGGTACCACTTACTAAAGCCAGCGACAGAGCAATCAATTTCAGCATGCTACTACGTCCTTGTAGAGTTGGCCATTGATAATGTCTTTGATGGAAATACCGTCGACCGCCTTGAGGTGGTTACGGTACAGATCAGCCAGGGTCTCCAGACGATCGGAGAATGGCAGGGATTCCAAACGGGTGTTGTTCTTGCATTTCAGTGCCAGCCCATTAAGGGTAGGGCCGAACATGCTGAACACGATGTCGTTGCCATCCATGCGACCGTGGAAATACAGCGGGGACTCTTGGTCCACGAACTGCGAGAACGTTTGTTGCTTATTACCACGCAGCCACTCGCGGGCCAGCTCCAAAGCGTCAATGATCTCGAGGATCTGTGCTTGGTACTCACCCATGTGCGTGGAAATACTGAAAGTGTGCAGACTGTCAGTCTTGATGAAAGTCTGCCGGCGGATGCAACCCTCAGCACCAAACTCGAGGATCGACCGCAGGATCAAGTCGCCGTTACGGGCGATTACAGCACTGGATTCGAAAACCACGTTACGGGTTTTGAACGAGTCAACCAGTTCACGCGAAGAGAAGATAATAGCCATGACAAATAACTCCTATTTGGGTGTCTCTATGGACAGCCCGTATAAAGGGAAAAATACTTACAGCACGTCGCCGATGCGAGTAAACAGGATGAAGATGTAAACCATCAACAACGCTGCTGCAACTACAAGACCCCATTTGAGGTAGTAGTCACGGGTGCCTTTGGTGGCAGCTTTGGCCTTGGTTGCCCAAGCCAACATGAAAACTTTGCTACCGTGCATTGCTGCTGCCAGGACCAGGATGGTCAGGACTAAATGGATCAGGGTATACATGATCAAACTCCTTAGAGAATAAACATTGTTGTTTCATACACCCTAGTGATATAGACCTGACCATCTCTAGGAATTAAACCAGACGGAGCCTGGTGTAGATACCGGTTTCGTCCACTGGTTCAAAACCACGGGCCTTGTAGAACTTAAGGGCCGGTTGGTTATCGCGGTAACACTGGAGTTCCAGGGGTCGATTGAAAACCTCACGATGATTGTTTATCATGTAAGTGCCTTTACCGCTACCCCGATGTGGAGAGTTAACCCACAGCGACAGTAACTGTTCGCCAGTTACGGCCATGAAACCATGTGGTAGGTAGTTGTATTCCAGGACGTAGAAGAAGTCCACCAGTTTGAGGTATTCTTGGAATTTCTCATCGAGGAACCCTGGTACCTTACTTTTGGCAATCTGTTCTTGGAACAAGACAGCAATAGTCTTATCTTGGGTGACCATGGCTAGCTCTTCTTTGGCTAGTTCGTCCCACATGTACCGAATATACGGTAAGGTCTTGCTTTCGACCGCGTCACGGTGGTACATGCGTAGCTGCCAGTGCGAGTTCAAATAACGAGTGTTTCTCATTTTAGCTCCCTGCGTGCAACGATGATAAGTGCTTCCAGTTCTTCCAGGGTGTAGTGTCCATCCACTACTGCGTAGTCGCCACGGAAGTCGATATACGACCGGTCGATGTTATCCAGGACTTTATCGTAATGTGTCGGATCTGTTGGGGTAAGTGCTTCAATATGACAACCTTGTTCGGGACTGAACTCAGCTGTCACACCGAAACCACATTTGACGAAGACTTTAGTACTGGCAACAGTTTCCTTGGTCCAGACCGCTTTGAAGAAAGGGAACTTACCCTCGTTAAAGGTTTTGTAGTTTTGCAGCAACTGTGTCCCGACGCCCTGGTTCTGAAAAGGGGGGTACACGTACATGTCTATTACTTGGTTACCACCAGCAATCAGGTAACCGCTCACCCCATTGCCACCGGCGTGAACAATACCCACGTAGTCAGTATGGTCCAACCAGGTGTTGAACTGTCGTTTGGCTTCGTCGAGATCTTCGATACCTTTAACTGTGTCGTACAGATAAGCAAGCTTGTCGAGGTGCTTATCGTACAACTCCCGTGGGAATTTGAAAAGTGAGTCAACCGACAACTTACCAACAAAAAACTCGTACGTATATTCCATAAAAAATCCTTAGGTGGGTAATAGGTAAGCTAGCCTAGGCTAGCTTACCTAACAGGGTTAAGACAGTTTCCAGACGCAGTCCACCGAGTTAGGCATACGGAACCCTAACCTGGTGAGGAAAGCTCGCAGAGCATGATCGTGAGTATGCAAACGACAGGTGATCTCCCTTACGTCGAAGCGGTTGATATACAGCTCCAGCATACTGAGACCCATGCGGTCCCTACGGAAAGCGGGGATCACATACAGGTCCAAGATGTAGTGATGGGGAGCCATCAGCAGGTACCCCACGACCATGCCGTGCTGGTTCTCCATGAGGATAACTGTAGAAGCATCTGCAACACGGGCTTCAAACACTTCACGGCGCTTGGATGGATTTAGCATCCAGTCCAATTGACTCCGAGCTTCAGAGTTGTTGATGAACCATGGGAGCTGCTCATAGACACCCAGGTTGAACAACTCCCACATCGACGCTAGCAGTGCACCTTCTGGTTTGTCATCACTGATATGCAGCAGTCGTGCTTGGAACCCATCATCGTATTTGACTGGACGTCTAAGGACACCAAACACATTACGATCAAATAATGCTCTATTAACAGTCATTAATAATCATCCTTCAAGTCTTCATGTTTGCAGTTGCCTTTACCAGGCCCACCATTTTGCATGAACCAAACTAACTGTTTGAGTTCGGCCAAGGAGAAGTCACCGTCTAAGGCGACCTCCTTACCATCAGGTCCCCAGTGGATATATTGCCCGAACTTAGCAATATCCTTTCTGTTTGCAGTTAGGGCTAGTGCGTGTCGGTATTCCTGGCCGTTTATTTCCCAGTAGCTGTTAGAACGACCACGGTTAACAAACATGAATTTGCGAGCTTTCAAGAAATCAGCAAATGGAAGGTCCACTTGCTCAATTTCGATAAGCCCATGATCAACCCTGCACATGGGCTCATGGAGTAAAGCGCTACCGATACACTGTCGACGGTATTTTGGGTCAACATACAACCCATGGATCACGAAGGCGCCATCATGCCACGAACCGCACAAGAAACCGATAATCTTGTTATCAGCGTCCTTGTCTTTGGCAAACGCCCAGGTTTGGTCGTAGGTGGGTGGTACGATCCCTACTTCCTGTTGTAGCTGTTCCATCAGGTGCTTGACCCAATGACGTTTAACGTTCTCATCCGGGTAGTTAATTGTTTCTACCCGGATGTTTTCTGGCAGTCGCTTGAGTTCCACGGTTAGATCCTCTTGCAATTAGCCACGTAAACAGCACGGTTGATTTCGCCATCAGACTTTGGATCTGGATCAGCGAAATACAGAATGAAATACGGTTTACCATTACCATCAACACGTTTGAACATCATCTCGTGTTGTGTACCTGCTACGCCGCTGATGTTCCCACCTTCAGGGATTGCCAACACCAGTCCTTCTTTGAGCAGGTCGTTCTTGGCGAACTTGAATTCGTATTTGGTTTGTTCAATACGGGTTTCCATGGTAACCCGGGGGTTATCCGTGGTATAACCTTGGGTAAAGGTCATCGAGTTGTCAGTATACTCCTGACACACGAACGTCTTTTGAACCGCGGCGTTTACAGTAGGGTCCAAAGACAAAGCCGAGGGCTGTTGTGCGGCCGCTGCCATACCAACAACAGGAATCAGGGACAGAACGAACATTGCAATCTTCATGAAACACTCCTAAATGGATCGAGTGCAAGTATAACCGGAATTGGTTATTACTTGTTGTAGCGGTTTACCAGCATTTGCAGTTTACGCAGTTTTTCCTTACCTGCCTTGCGGGCTTTCCAGACCGCAGTATTATTAGTGCGGCAGTACCAATCAATCCACTTGGGATTGAGACCGAAGGTAGTCTCGCCACGGATCTCGGGTTCAGGGTCATCACCGAGTTTGGCTACCAGACGAAACCCAGAGTCAGCAGGGATACCATTACGGTCCTTAGGGAGCCGGTCGCCAACAAATTTTTCCAGGGTCCCATTAGCCTTACGGTTGATTATGTCGTAGATATCTTGATCAACCCCAGGCATGATCCCATCGAAATCAGCATTAAAGGCGCGCAAGCGTTGTTCTTCTGTACGTTTCTCTGTAGGGGTCAGCACAGGTTCATACCCGGTCAGATGGGCGTACATGCGATGCTCGGTCTCAGCAACAATGCCCTCTTGGTATACACCCTCGATATGCTTGGCCATACGGTCTGTCCGCACCCAACCGGTAGTCAGTTCATTACGAGCGAACTCGCCAAGCTTAAGTGTATTTTCCGTGAATTCCAGCTGCTTAAATAGCTCTGGGGTGCCATCAGGGATTATCCCTGGTTCCCAATCCACTGTACGCCCAGTTGGGTACAAACGTGACTTGACCAACACTTTGTCTTTATTGATTTCGTCACCACCATACGGAACGTAGGTGCCGTCATTGAACAGTGCCATGCACACAGCGATATAAGCATTAAAACGAGTTTGGTTGTCTACCCCAGGGACTCCCACCAATGCCTTACGGATGACATCGGTCAAGAAGTTAGGGAAACGCTCGCGGAACTTGGCGACGAGTAGATCAACATTCGAGCCAATCACCTGGTAACTTTTGATACCGAAATGATTGTGCAAGTGGTGTACGTTAGCACGCCAACGGACTTCAGCATTACGCTCTGCCTTATGGTAGGCGTGTTGAAGTACTTCCTGGAGTGTGTTTGCTTTATCCATTACGATTACCTCAGTTAATATGACGCAGAGCATTACGAGAATTGAAGAAGTAGTCAGCCATTCGGTTTACCCCGAGCACAGCTAATCCCTCATCAATACGAATACCGTTGAATGGGTTACCAGGATCTTTGTTATCCAGCAGATGGTAACCACGGTTAATTGCAATAACGCGCGGTACTCCAGTCTGACGCTGGTGCCACTCTACCCAATCATTGGAAAGGATCCGGCTACCAGGTTTGGTGAGAGGAGGTTCCATGTCAGCAGACTGTTTGAGGCGTGCAATGGTCCGCACCATGTTGATACCCAACGTACTCATTGGTTATTACCCAGGTACTTGATATCAACCGCACCGATGCGTGCACGGGAAATATCCGGATCGCGTGGCATGAGCGCCGAAGAGATCGCATACGACTGTCCATTTACGGTAACCCAGTTGTTCTCGATATACACACCGCAGAGAGCCCAGAAGCTTTTGACCATCTTGCGTACGCCGCCGGTCAGGTTGTCAATAGCCAGGATAACTTTAGCACGCTCGGCTTCAGACGCTTGTGCCCAGAAATCCATGGTGTAACACTCCAAGGCTTCTTTACCTTCAACGTCAGCCAGACCGCAAATGTACTCTTCAAACGTCATTACTAACACTCCGCTCAACAACTTTCTGTGGGAAATTGACTTTACCTGGCACCAGCTTTGGATCATCTACCAGGCGTTTGATAACTTCGATTACTTCCGGCCAGGTGGCTAACCCACGCTGGTCTTTAATGATCTGCAACACCAGCTTACGGAAACTGAGGTTGAGATCAAACTTTTCCAGCTCATGTGACAACCTGCGCAGCCAGCTCATGCTGACACCTTCGTTTTTCTCGCAATGGAAGAACACGTTGTTGGCAGCGTTCTGCAGCTCCTTGCGCTGGTCCATGGTGAAGTCAGCCAAGCTAACATCAACCAGAACCCCATCTTCCCTCAAATACTTAATGCGTCGCATACCTACCCCCTCGTATTCAATACTTGTGCTGGTTGAGGCATCCATAATCCGACCACGACAAATACCGATGGCCACATTGCTAGAAACCTTATTACGGATACGATACCAAGTAACCCATACTGGACTGGGTTTACCTTCGGCGTTAGCTAGTGCCGGTTCTGGCATATCCCTTACCCGCTCATTAAACAACCGATGAGCTTGCAAGTACTCCATGCCCTTTACGTGCATGCACCATTTGGTCCAAGGACCGACGTTAAGGCTACCTTTTGGTGTAATAAGCGCCGGCTTCTTTTTGTTCATTTACTTGCCCCAGGTAGTAAACGGGTTGGAGTCGTCTTCTGGGACTCGACCGTTATCGTCAATGGGACGACCGTCAGCGGTATGAGTAATACCTTCCAACAGTTTCTGCCTGCGACGACCTTCTACTGTTACTGCCAGTCGGTTGAAAGTCGACTGGTTAAAGATAACCACGTCATGCTTTGGTCCATCCATGACTTTAACGTCCATGCCTTTGAAGTGTCCGAAGTTAGGCATTGGAGCAATGTCACGCAATCTACGCCCAACGAAGCATTGCGGTATACGGTTAGTCGGAATATGCCAGCGCGCAGGGAAAACAAACGCGTTGAACAAAGGACCAGCGATATACCGTTGCATAACACCGATCCATTCTTTCTTTGATGTAGCTAGCTCGTCAAAGACGAGCTTATACACCGTATTACGCACCCCACCGTCGCGCAGCACCAGGCTGGTCAGACGGTCGTGGAACGGATCGAATGGTGGAACAACAAACCCATCTTTGTGCAACGCACGGTGATGGGTGATCTCTGGCATTGCTTCGCGCAACTGACCCAAGAAGCTGAAAGGGCTGTTCACAGGATACCCTTCGTTGTCGATAGTTACGGTGTGCATTACCGGAGCCGCTACCTGAGCTTTAATGAAATCTTCGAATTCTTTGCTCATTACCTAGTGCCTCGTACAGTTGATCAGTATTAAAAACATTGTTACATGCATACACTCGAGTAATGTAGGTTTGTTTTATTACAAGAGTTAAAAACGTGCAGGGCTTACTAAATAGGCTAACTGGTTAAATAAAATTCTATGACTTCTCGAAGGTAACTATTATGCACGAGTTATTACTGGCTAGCCGCTCTGGATTCATTCCTCCTACTGGTGATGTCATTTTCCTCTTTGACCCCGGTACTGGTAAGGACGAAATATCCAACCAAGTCTGCATCGCAATGAGCGGTGGGCTTGCAGTGGACTCTACTTATCTAATGGACGACAAACCCTCATTGAAATTTACCGGGGCTGCCAACCAAGGATTAATTACCTTACCACAGGCAATCAACCTCGATACCCTAGGTGACTGGACGATAGAGTGGAGCTCTCGCCCTACATCGTTCGTAACCACATATGCTAATGAACTATTCCTAGACATAACCACCACCCAAGGTTATCCAATTGGTTGCAGGTGGGGTGATGGTGGTTATGGTAACCGCTTGCAGTTTAATATCAGTAATTGGGCTAACGCTAACATAGGCCAGCCGCCAATCAATAAAGCTAGTGTTGTTAACAAAGTTAACCGGTGGGCTATGGTTTTCAGGAACAACCTGCTGCGAATATATAAAGATGGTGTGCTACAAATGATCGCCTTTGGTACGTCTACCACATATGCACAAGATTACATGCCCAAGGTTAGCACATTACCGACAGCTACAAAAATGTATCTTGGTTACTATAACAACATTAACCAAGCGTGGCTGGGTAACTTTGGGCGGATACGTATTAGCAATTTTGCTCGCTACTTGGGTAACTATACCCCAGAGAGTTTCTAAGGGAAATGAATCATGATTGAAGCTATGCTGTATCGTAAAAAGAGTGGGGACGACGGAGGTGTCGTTAGGGGCACCTTTACCCCCAAAGCAGCCAGTTCCGTAGGGCATGGTGGTCATGCCATTGCATTGATCGATAACAAGATCTACGCTTATGGTGGTTCCAATGCCTCACTGAACACAATAATGGAAATGTATGACATTGCTACTGATAAGTGGACCGCAGTAGCCCCAGTTGGTTCTCCGCCCGCTGGTCGTCATAACGCAGCACACTGTGTGCTTAACAACAAATTATATTTGTTCAGTGGTTGCACTGCTATTGGATGGACTGGGTGGACTAACGAAGCCTGGGTCTATGACTTCGCTACTAAGGTCTGGAGCAGGATAGCCAACACACCAGTTACCCAAGGACTGATGACTGCTGTTCCGATCAATGGTAAGATTTACTTGTATGGTGGTTTCCAAGGCGCCGGTGGTCTGAACACCTTCTTGGAGTATGATCCTAGCAACAACACCTATCGATCCATAGCACACAGCATGGGTGGTCGGTACGGGCATCGGTGTCTGGCTATTAATAACAAGATGTACGTGATAGCCGGGCATGACTCTTCTGGCCCCGTGTTATCTACGTTGTGTTATGATCCGAGTAATAACACTTGGGAAACGTTACCAAATATTCCTACGGCCACGCGACACCCTTATGCTGGTGCTATCGGTGATTACATTTATGTCTACGGTGGTTACACTGGCTCAGCAGCTTCTGTGAAACTGTGGAAATACAACATCGTGACTAAGGTGTGGACCGGTTTACCCGATGGTACACTAAACACTTATCTGGGGTGTACCGTAACTACTCCAGATGGCGTGTGGGCACATGGTGGTTCCACTGACACAGCTGTATTTAACAACCTAACAAAAATTTCATAAGTGTTTATAGTACCTCCTAGCCCAATGGGCTAGGAGGTACTATTGTTAGTCACTCAGAACTTTGTTCTTACGCTGGAACTCTTTCAGGGCCTCAGCGGCGATCTCTGGATCGATATCCGGATGCTGGTGTACGATACCGTCTTCCAATTGCTTACGGATTACGTCCATGGCGATACGGAGTTTATTACCTTCCATCTCGTTTACTGAGCAATCCAAACTCCTCCAGTCTTCTGGATAATCTGGATGTTTGAATGTTTCAGTCAGTTTGAGCCTGACCGAGTGAAGTTGGGTAATTACGTACGACTCAAGGTAGCGATCATAAAGCAAGTCGCAATTCAGCAACTGACCTTGGTGGAAGTGCAACTTACCCATGTTGGCATCGAGAATACCCGTGAAAGTCAGGAGGTCTTTCTCATAAGCTTCTTGAGCAGCCGGCTTATGCTCGATCGGGGCGTAATGATCGACCGAAGTGATACGACCATCAGCACCAATATTGATGTTGCCAATACCAATGTCCCAACGAACTTGCGTGTGCGTGCCTTTCTTGATCTGAACCCCATGGAAATCCAGGTCCTCGTTGAAATTGATGTCAGTAACCCAACCCATGTCTTACTCCTTAGCGCATTGCCTGCAAACCATTCAGGTTAAACAGAGTGAATTTACCAGACCGTGGTTTCCAGCCTTCCGTGTCGATGAAGTAAGTGTTGCCCAGTTTGAGTACTTCCTTAACCGGGTTATGCCCCACCACTACCGCACGGATGTTCTGTACCCGATCCTTTTCCTTGAACTCGAATTTACGACGAGAGTACATGCAGCTGTTAGCCACCAGCTTACGCTCGCGTGGATGTTGGTCAGGCCCCAAACGCTCCAGTAGGGTGTTCCAGTCGTCGAACGGACATTCCGCATGCACCAGTCCGACGACGCCGTATTTGGTCTCTACTTCAATGGCTACCGGTAAGTCTTGGAAAGGTGCTGCGAACATGACTTTCTCCTCGTCATTGAACGCCTCACTGAACCACTTACCGGCTTTGCCCAACCAGGACTCTACAGTGTCCCAGCGTGCTACGTGGTGGTCATGGTTGCCCATCACTGGATGAAACCACGGGTAAGACAACCATTCGAACGCACGCTTGTTCTCTGGCCCACGGTCTACCAGATCGCCTACACTAAACAAACGGTCTACAGTAGGGTCGAACTTGATACGGTTCAACTCTCGTTGTAAGTAAGAAAAATGCCCGTGGATATCACCTACTGCAATGTCACGGCCCTCTTTGTTGATACCAAATCGTTTTACTAACATGATGAATCCTTTTCAAATGCCTAATCCCGGAACCCAGGTATACCATTGACGATGCATCTTCAAACGGTATTCCCCGCTATCCGGATCGTAGGATACTTCTGGCCGTATATCTTTGACTACCTGGTCCAGCAACGTCTCTTCTGGAAACGGCTGGTTAGCTATGGTCATATCCAATAAACCGTTTTCTTCTTTTCTGAGAGATTCCAGTAAAACGTTTAGTGCTTCTTCATCTAGGCTAGGAAACCCTATAGCGAGCTGTTCAAGCCAGTTAGAGTTAGCGCTGCCATCTACACGGGTTAACGGAGTAGTCTCCACAAAACGCACCGTAGCGTTCCGCACGGCATCATAGAACAAGTCAGCATTGGTATTACAAGGATCATCGAGATCTTTAACGACAGGCTCTGGAAACTTAGGGCGCTTAATAGGCCAAAGAGTACACAACAGCTCAATAAAAGATACCATAATAAAAACCCTCTAAAGTAAGCTACCTGGTAGGCTAGCCTACCAGGTAGTATAAAGGTTACTTGATGGTTGCTTCACGCTTACCGGTTTTGAACGCATTCTCTGTAGCCTCGTCAACAACGATCTGGCAGAGTTTTAGCACGTCCTTCTTCGGGAAATCCGCCAGGCGCAGGAAGAAGCCACGTACCAGCGTGTCACGCATGGTTCCGTACGAGGTACACACTTCGTTCTTGCGTGTCTGCGAGATCTGGAACTCGGTATTACCACCGATGATAACTGCCTGCACAGGCTTGAACATCGACGAATCAACGTTCGGGTTCTGTTCCTGGATCCACTGCATGGTAGCCTGGCTACCTTTGTCGCCATAACGCCCAGTAACCGCAGCAGTGATCACTTCTTTCAGGCCGTCAGTGTACGTCTTGTTCAGACCCACCAACGTCTGGATCTTGATGGTCATGCTGGACAACACGTTCTGGGACTCGTTATCGAGCCGCTTGATGTCGTTCTCGATGGTGACCGCGTTGTCGTGCATGCTCTGATAACCCAAGAACAATGCACCCAGACCCAACAGTACCAACAGAGCAATGCCAATAGCTTTCATGATTTTCCTTAAATTAAGCGACGTCTTCTTTGATTACAACGTATGCCACGCCAACCGCAACCAAGAAGTTGAGGATGGATAGCGTTACCAACAGCCAAGTAGGTGGAATCCACCCATTGGTTAGATAAGCGAAAGTCTTGTTAGGGACCCGCTTGAAATCATTCTGAATAACCCGGTACTGGTCTTGGACCAACCCGATATCCAGGGTGCGGTCATAAGCCAAGCCTTCCACTTCTTTGAGCATAACTTGGTTGTTCTGCCCATCAGCAAAAGACATAGCCTTAGTCCACTGTACTTCCAGCTTGTCGTCAACACCATAGAAAATGACTACATCGTTTTTCTTGGTGCCTTTCCATGCCTCCATTACCGCATAGAAATAGTCTTGGTCGTATTGAGTTACTACCAAGATAACGTTCAGCTGTTTAAGAGCGCCGTCTTTACGCAACTGGTTGTTAAGCCAGATGTTAATGCCGTCAAAGTCGGTGGAGTCTCCAGGATCTTGTACGATGCGATTATAGCGATAATAATCGTGTACGTGGGGGTAACCTGGAATCTTACCCAAATACTTCGTACGGATCAAATCAGACGTGTTAAAGCGGGTTCCGTCGAGTAGCATGTAGTTGCGCACATAACCAGCTACAGCAACAGGCTCGTCTACGTCTACCATATCCCAGCGATCAGGGACCTCCGTACCACGGCGGTCAACTCGTTCGATGGTAAAGGTACCCAACGTGCTGTATACATCCCAGTCTACGTCGTACGAGTGTTCGTCACAGTACTTAGGCTGGCACACCTTACGCGTGTGTTTCTTGCCCTTGGAGTCCGTGGTGGTCTCCATGTGACAGGTCTCACCACAAACATAGTGGTGGGAGCACGACACCTTAACCCGATCTTTGCCAGTAACGTAACCGTTAAAGATCGACGTGTCACCGATCATGCTAAACGATGACCCCCAGACCACCACCATGAATAGTAGGGTGCTGAGTATAACCCCAGCGCCCTGTAACAGCCATTCACGTATGGTGATATGGTGAGGCCAGATCCATCGACAAACCAATACCACCAGCAGGGCTGGTAGCAGTACCACTGGTAGGTACGTCCACATTACCGGTTATCCTTAGCCTGTTCATAAGCCTTAGCTTTGTTAATAGCACGATCTTTGTGACATTGCGGTGTATCGTATTTACCAAGGCAATGCTTAAGATCGTAATCTTTAGCCCAAACCTTTACTTTCTCCGTTTGGGTTAGCACCCCGTAGGACAACGCCCAGACACCGAGCCCCGCAATAGTCAGTACGCCCACCCAATCCAACACAGTACGGAACCAGTGTGGCGTAGGGATCTGCCGCATGGGAGGTGGTTTAGGTGGCAACTTAGCTGTTGGCGGTATTGCTTTACCAGGCACCTTTGGAGGAGGTGCTGGTGGTGCCTTAGGACGCACTGGAGGGATAGAATCATTCCTCGGCATAGATCACCCCGGTAAGTAAGAGATAAGGAACCAGGCCATGCACACAACACTACCCAGGAGTAGTGCTACCCAAAAGTCATCATTTAGATCTTTTGGCTCTGGCTTGAACTTGCAGTAGTACACAATTTCTGGGTCAGGCTCAGGAGTATCCAACCTTTCGAACTCAGCGTCCTTCATAGACCAACTGGTGTTTATGAAGACACGTTCATCCTTGGGTATAAACTCTCCCTCAATTACTGTTGTGTAATCCCTGCTGGTCGATGGCATTAGCAGCCTCCTCGTACTGACGTTTGAGTTCTGCCTTCTTCAAACGCGGGCCCAGACACTCGGGGGTCTCGTATTTACCCAGACACCCGACACGATCAGCCTCTTCCTGCCTGGTGTCAGCGTTTATCTTGTCTTGCCTGATGCCTAAATACAACCCGCCATAAAGAACTACTGCCACTAATCCAAGGGCCAAAACCTTCCACACGTTAGGCGTGATCATTTCTCTGCCGCTCTGCGTTTCTGTTTGAGTTCATTGAGCTCACCTTTGTACTGGTGATCCAATGCCAGTTTAGCCTTACGGTAATCCAGACAAGCCAAAGTGGCGTACTTACCGGTGCAGTTTTCGAAAGATTCTACTTCCTGCATTTGGTCACGTAGTTTATCCAGAGAGTTCTTAATCTTTACCATTTGGTAACCAGCAACTATAGCCAGCGGAATAATAACCATCAAGACAAACAGAGCGAACTTAGGAATCCTGAGCCTGAATGACGGGAAGTTAGGTAGCATCATTACTTAGGTCTCCTGGACTCCAGCAACAACTGCTCGATTTTGTACTGGTGGCACGGGATAGTGTTGTACTCACCGACACAGTTAGTTTTGTCTTGCTTAGTCTGTGTTACCCGGTAAGCAATGACGGTGTCCATGCTAGCCTTAAAGATCATCCAGCAACCGGCAACGATACCCAACATCAACAGGACACCTTTAAGGGTATCCCACTTGGTGTTTCGTTTAGGTGGAAACAGTTCCTTTATTACGCCTTTCATTGCGAATAACCTTTAATAGAGCGGTACATGTTGCCCATGGCGTGAATGGTGCCGTAGCCAACGATGATTGAGTAAACAACGACCCAAGACCAGATATCGAGCACGGAAGTGTTTGTAGGGTTAATTTCCGGACCACCCAACACATACTTGACTACATAACCCATTACCCAGGCAATACATATCAAGGAAATGTCCACCTCATTGAGCTCCTTACGCTTGTAGCAGATGCGGGAAACCAAAGCCACGATCGCGTAACACAGAGACCAACGATACATTGCCAGCCACACTTGGCTATCTTTAATGTCAACAATTTCTAGCAGACCAAGGATCGCAACGCTGAATGTCACAATCCAAAACACCCCTAGCAAAATGTTTTTCATTTTACTTCCTTCAATTTGGCTTCGTATTCTTCTTTGAGTCGGACTTCTTTTAAGAGTCGCTCTAAGCAAACAGAGGTGGCATAAATACCCTCGCATCGCTCCTCACGACCACGCCGGTCCCATTCATTGATCCAATAGATCACAGTACCCATACCAACGAGCACTACCGCCAACCAGAAATAACCGGTGATCAACTCGCCGCGTTGGTGACCATAATCGTTGCGTTCGTCTAGCCAATCACTCAACCAGGCTAACAAACGCTCGAATTTACCTACTTTTGGTTTTGGTTCGCCAGCTACATCGCTACCATCACGCATACCTAAACCCTCAGTCACAGGAAGGGGAGCTGCTATCACTGCTGTCGTAGGAAGGACTACCGTAGTCACTGTCGCGACTAGGACTACAAGCCGGGGCACTACGGTTGTTATCATCCGAAGACGACAGAACTGCGGCAGCCACCGCCACGTGCATAAGGGTGTTGTCATCATGGCGGTGGTGTACATCACGCACACTACTGCTGGAAGGAATCGATGTGGCCGATCGTGGTGGTACTTGTGCAGGGTGGTTCATGGCCATGTACTCAGGGCGACCTTTAGACATACGCGCTGTTGGCGCAACTTGAGCACCCAGGCCAAAGGCTTCCGGAGATGGGGGATTTGCTGCAGAGTGTGCTGCTAACGCTGCTTCAATCTCGGCGGCGTGACGTTGATTCATTTCACGAAGACCTTCTTTACAGTGCCGGTACTCAGTGTCCCTCAGACCCAGACCTGTTTGTACCAAGGACTGGCCCTGTGGTTTGGGGGTGAGTTCCTCGATCTTATCACGGAGTTCCTGGTTCTCACGCTTGAGCTTGTTGTTCTCGGCCTCGGCACGGGTTACCAATTGCTTGATTTTGATAACCAATACGAAGGCTGCCAACAAGCACAGTCCTACTACAATACCGGGAACAATAACCAGCATGTCCAACAAAGTAAACTTACCCATTTAAACGCTCCATAGCTTTAATGTCTTTATCCAACAAGCGCTCGTACTTGTCGGCTGCCTCAGCAATGTTACCCAGGGCGTAAACAATAGCAATTACGCAAACCATGGGGACTACGCACATCGTGATAATGAATACCCAATCACCACGATCTAATTTACGAACCTTTCTTATTACGTGTTTCAATCATCCGACCCCTTACTGCTACCCCCACCCGATCCACCACCACTGTCATGACTGCTACTGCTGCCACTAGAACAATGACTGTTATGGCCGATATCAAACCCAACATGCACACGACCAGTCGCAATGCCGTGTGTAAGTGAGTCGTTATCGTCTTTTGCTTTGTGGGTGGTACGTTTTGCCCTTGCTGTGTCATTACTGCTATTCCTTGTTTTGCTTCTGTGGACAATATACCCGCCAGACGTATCGGTGTAAGGCAAGTCTTCACCATGCTTACGCAAGGCTTCCAAGAACTCACGGTCCTCTTTAGTCATCTTGCGGCGACTAACACCAAAGCTAAGAACCATACAAACGGTGCCCAACAGTAATAACCCAGCTATTACTCCCCCGACCATAAACACCCCCTTAGTTAAAGTACCTACTGGGGCTTGTGGGCCCCAGTAGGATTTACGTATTATTGCTAGGGGAGTACTTATTTACCACGCAGTTCTTTCAGCCTGCGCATGCCCTCAGCCTGGGTCTCGCGCAATGAATGACCCTTACCGTGATTGCGGTACCAGTCAATCCACTCACGGTTCAGACCGCAAGACATACCGCCTTGCAGTGGCGGTTCCTTACGTTCCACTTCAAGTAGCGCGCCAGCGGTTTTATACCATTGGTCGCTAGGGCCTTGATCGGTAGAAGCAGGGTCGATAAAGCTATCGCACTCAGCAGCCTTCACCGGTGGGTTGCGGAACAGAGACTTACCCTCTTTGTCCACAGTGTTGCAAGAAGCATCCACCATGTACATCGGTTCCTTTACACCGTCTACCACAACACGGTAGACCACCTTACCCTCGTGACTACGTCCAAGAGCATCAACACGAGCATTCTTATCCATTGTCTTGTACCGGGCGTGGGTCAACAACAGTTACCAAATCCTGGAGATTGCCCAGGAGTTCTTCCAGTTCGCTTTGTTTAACCGTGTGCCAGAATGGGTTACCTACCTCAAGGCAAGCTTCCACGAGTTTGTGAGACACGTTAGGGTGTTTGCGGAAGATAGACACAGCCATGTCTTCCATCAAATCGTTGTCATGGATACCGACGGCGAACGCCACCCGGGTGAATTGGGTAAGGATTCGTCCCATCAGTTCAGACTTGCGCATGGTCGCGCGACGGACCTCGCCATAGCTACGATCAAACGAAGCCGACATCATGATGGAGCGATTATTACCGATCGCTAGACCTCTACGCCCACGGAACTCGATCATGCGCGGGTATTTATCGATAAACTCTTTGGCCTCTACCGCAGCAGCCACCTCGATAGGAGCACCATCAGCAGGGATGAACTCCATTCCGCCAGGAGGCCCTGCCAACGTTTGTGTGCTTTCTTCACACATTAGTGCGGCAACCTGTGGATCGTCGGAGAGCACTTGTCCTTTGTCACAGACCTGAGCAACCCAATCACGTGCGTCAGGAATGCGCCCACGCACCACTGTGTCAAACTTCCCAGCCATAGGAATGAGTTGTTCACAAGCAGCAAACGATTCACGGGTAAGCATGTCTCCATCCATATCACCCACTACGTCCTTGCCCATACGAGCCAAACGACCAGACAGGTGCTTGATACGTTGCTCGGCCGCATCTAGCAAACGGTAGAAGTACATGCCACGCTGGTAGAACTCGCGTTCTTCACGCAGGTAGCCGTTGAGCGTGTTCAGCTCGTGAGCCAACTCCTGGTCGGTCAGGTTGCCCAATTGGAGCTCACGGCGATCTGCCAGGGAAGGATCGGATGCTTTGGCCAGGCTATCGAAACCTTCATGACCCTGTACGTAAGTGAACAGCTGAGCACCAAAGTCTGCTACTGCTTGATCTGCTTTGCTTTGAAATTCAGTGGACATAAACACTCCTTAACACTTATAACCAATAATAGTGTGCGCCGATTCGTCTAGAGCAAGCAACTTTATCTCTAGGTCTAAGTAATCCGCACGGATATACCCAATCGTGCTGTCTTCGAATTCATTTTCAGGATCTTCGAGGTATGCCCTAGCTGGTGGGAGCATATCCAAAAGAGCCTGTTTGGTAAAAATGGCCGCGTTACCCCAAGTCAACCTTGGTTTGAGGTAGTCTTCGAAAAACCAATCTCGAGGACTCATCCAAAAAGTAGGGTATTTTTCATGTACAACATCGCTGAAATCAATGGCCTCTCCAGCAAGCAGCTTATCAGCTTCATACTGGTTAGCCATTTGTTCTTTTGTTACCAGCAAAAGAGTGATGTTAACAGACATTACTCGGTACTCCCATATTGCATGAGGTCGTCGAGATTGTAGTTGTCGCCGCTAAACGGCTTAGGGGTTGGGCTATTCAGTTTGAGGATACGCTCAACAGCCTCCCCACTCCAATCGATAGTACACTCACCTATCGTGAGGATGTCGCCCAAATCCCCTTTGCTCCAGGCCACATCACCATTACCACGACGGATAGAAATGGAGGTAAGAGTGTTAAACGTCTTTGGTATCTTGACGTTATACATTTTGATATTGCTGGACCAGTCGGGACGTTCCAGCTCACCACCCAGGAAGGCAATAACTTCGGAACGTTCTTCTGGCTTTAGTGGGATCTTGGAGTAAACAGCGTATTCAGTCCCGTGCTTAACTACCGTAGACCGAACTACCTCCACAATCCCCATGTCCAAGTCGAAACCAAAGACACGTTTACTCATTCTTTTGCTCCCAGAGCAACCGCATACGCATGTGCCTCTTCTGGCGTCATACCGTCGTTGTAACAGATGAACAGCAGCCAGTCCAAGGCAACATACCCGTCGGCAGTAACGTTGCTCTTAGGAGGCTTGTAGAAGTCAGGAGGGGCTATGCCGAGATCTCTACGAATGCCTTCCTGGATAGCCACCCCGCTAGCACGAATAGCGACAGCCATTGGGCTATTAGTAAACTTACTAACCCGTGGATCGATCTCATGACGACCGATAGGAATACCATCAGGACCCAAGATTACCCGAGTGTTCAGGAACTCGTTGATAGCATCAAATGCTTTACGACCTTTTACTACCTGCGCACCCATCAATGCATTTGCAGCAAACTGCACCCAGACTTCATTAACGATACCGTTGTCTTTGGTAAACAGTGACGGTTCGTTAATGCTGGGCTTGTACAAACCAAGATCGTTACTCATTACCATAGTCCCTTACAGTTTAAGGTGGTCTATTGATTCAGTCTGACCTTTCCAGCGTGTATAGCTGTAAGGACAACCTTCCGTGTTAGAGTACCAAACCATCCATGCCAAGCTGAGGCTCTTACCCAGCGCTGTATCAATTACTTTAACTGGCTCTGGGTAATCGATCACTCGACGGAGTTCGTGTAGCAATTCATGTATTACTGCCATACCAGCCGCTTGAGCCACAGCAATGGTGGCTCGTGGGTTCTTACGGATATACCACAACATCCAAGCAGAACTCACTGGATAGAGGCGGCTACCGGTGAAAACGCAAGGCTCGTCATTTGCAGGTTGGTATACATCGGATGCACCCAAGCGGTCGTTGACTTTGTCCTTACTCATTATGTTTACTCTTTACCTAAGAAAGTTTGACTTGTTGTGAAATACACTTGATTACGGCTAAACACACAGTACTCTGTTGCATCGGCAGAACCCCTACCGCTCCCGCGGTGGATGGCTCCATCGTAACCGAGCTTACGGAGTCGGTTGATCTCCATGAAACTATCAAAGAAACGGTACGCCTGGAAATACAAGTCGTCCACCGACCCGCCTTGGTAAAGGAAGTCAGCTACACCCTTGAAGTTTTTATTGGGGTTTAGTCGTTCACGCCAGTTATCGGTTTCTTCGATATACTTAGCAAAGCGAATGGCGATACGTTTGGTTTCACTCCCACCCAACAACATTCTTACATGACCCAATTCCAGATAAGGGTCGTTAGGCTGGTTAATAAATGGGCGTTCCAGTATCAAATGAACGGGGAACACACGCGAAGTGTAGTAGTTTCCCGAGTTGGTAGTTGCTTCCGCATGAATGTTTGCGGTATCTACGTTTCCGAAGTACAAAGCGCGGAGGTTAGACTTCGGTGTGTCGTGATGAGGATGTGCACACTCCCCACGATACAAGCACAAAGGTTTACCATCAGGACCTTTATAAAACGGCATGTCACTTCTCCTTAAGTAGTCTCGCTAGCTCAGCGTTATCACTGATACGATCTTCTTCTTTGTAAATGTCTTGCAACTTTTGCCAGTGGGGGTCCTTGAACCTGAAATCCACAGCAAAAGGTTTACCACTAAACCCAAATTTGGGGAACAATACTAACCGTCCCTTAAACTTACGAATACGGTGTTTAGCCATCCAGCTGATAATGGCCTTGTCGATGATTTCGTTTTCATCCTCTTCTGTCCACTTGGTATCTTTTTCTGGATTGAGCCACTTCTCGTTGGCATCAATAGCAAACCCGTAGATGGTAGACCCATCCAAGATCATGCCATGGTTGCCCTCGTTGATTAACCCTTCGATAACCACTGGGTATTCATCAATGTCCTTAAACGCCCGCTGCAAAAACTTGGCAGGGTTAGCGGATGCGGCCATGTGCAGACAAAAGTTCTGCTGGATAAACGCTGGGACCAATGGACAGATGTACACGTTCATCTGTTTGAGTTTCTTTGGGTTGGTGGTGAAATTATCACGGAACCAACTCAGTACGTGCAGCTCTTGTTCAAACGGAGCCAGGTCCGTTGGGAACACATAAGGCGGGAACTTACTCATTAATACAAATCCTTTACAGTTTCTTGGGCATGCCGCTGAAGCCGAACTCTGGGAACAACATAACTTTCCCACCATCAAGGGTGCCGTGTTTTTCTTCCCAGCGATCGACGACGTCTTTCATGATTGCCCACTCGTCATCTGGGTGCCAGCGCTTTTGTTGCTTGTCGTTCAACCAACGCGGTTGGGTGTTAAGGTTGATACCGTGCACGCTACCGTCTTTGGACCAGATAACCCCGTGGTTACCTTCTTTCAACATACGCTCGATGATCTCAAGCCAGACAGCTTTCTCATCAAAGCAGGCTACCCAGAAATCAACTGGGTCCACTTCGTACCGCAAGACCGGATTCAACAACGAGCGCTGAATGAACTTAGGCACTTGCGGGTAGATCCGCTTGGCGAGGTTGTACAGATTCTTTTTCTTGGCAGCCCAGTTGTCGTAGAAGTAAGCGATTACAGCGTTCTCCTGCTCCATTGGAGTACCATCAACGGGGAACACAAACCGGCTTGGTGGGCGAGTGGAAAACTTCGGCTTACGCCAGTCACGGAAGATCTTAGCGATCTCAGCAGTAGTGTCATCAGAAACAGATACACCGGCCAGTTCATTACGGAGTTCTTTAGTAGCGTCCATTACCTTAACCTTTCATATACTTGTTAATTGCTTCTTGCAGACCGGTTGGTTTGCGAGTGAGTACTACACGACCTGTTACAGAACGCAAGTCGACTTCGATTTCAATGGCGTAAGCATCAAACAATTCTGGCGTAAGTAGCGAGTTCTGCAACTCATGCATTACTGACGTGGAGATGGTAGACCGCACAAAACACTCTGCCTGGTCGACCATACGCTTGGTAATCCAATCCATCCAGCTGGGATTGATAACCAAAATGGTGTTCTCTGGATTGAAAGCAGAGAACATATGCGGTTCGTCAATCAAGAACCCATGCTGTGTAAGCAGGTGGTTGGCTTCATAAACCGTGTTGTACACGCGCTCAAACAAACGGGAGTTAAATGGACTTACTTGTGGTACAGCAAGCAAGTGCAGGAGGCCACACAAGGAGTCCAGTTCTTTTTTGGAGCTACCTATTACACCACCGCGCTGTTCAATACCCTTAGCCCAGTCATCAACTGCTTTGCCATAGGCTACATGTCGCGCCATTTTGCCTTCGGACCCATCTGGATTAGGGCCGAATGCTTCTGTATAGGTGTGGAGTTGGCGCATGGTCTCAATAACTGTCTTGATGGTATCGGCAGCAAGTGGCTCAGTAATTACCGCATGCAGTTCAAGAAACAGAAGTCCTATCTGATGAACTTGTTCTGGCAACGATACCTGGTGGTGCAAGAACGTTCCATGATTTGTAATCCAACGCATGACAACTGCTTCGAACTTGTTGGAAACACTCAGTTGGTTGGTAGCTCGCGAGTACTCACCATCACCTGCTTCAAGCATCTTCTAACACTCCACTGAAAGTCACAGTTGCTTTGCCGTCACGGCTAACAGTAGCGGTGACACCTGGCTTGGCTTTGATGAATGCTGGGGCACGTTCCGCCACTACGTCCAGGATAGGGTCGATCCCTTCGAATGCCTGAGACTCGTGCAGAACATACCAGCCAATCCAATCACGCGAAACAATCCACCCCATGTTAGGTGTCTTACGTAGCAGGGCTGGTTCTTTCTTGTGCTTTCCCATAACTAATCCTTAGCTGGTTTGTTGCTCGCCTGGCTTAACACCGACGTACGCTTTAATACCGTTGAGAATGAAATCCACACTGGTGTCAGTGAGTTTATCCGCACCAAAGAACTGTACGGTCATGCGCATGTCTTTCTTGTCGATCACCGAGTGCATGCTGAAAAACGGCACCTGGGAAGGACCGCGTTGTTCTACTACCAGGATAACACCAACGTTTTGTTTCTTTTCGTTCTTGCCTACACTGGTGTTGAAAAGGAAACGACGACCATGCAGTTCCTTGGGAACTACGTCCTCGTCACCGAAGGCTTGTTGCAGAACGACCTTGTTGGTTTCAATGTAGGTCTGCAGGGCGGTGTAGACTTGTTTGAAAGGGGCTGTGCGTGCCATGATGGTCCTTAGTGCAAAGTACGTGGGGTAGTAGGAGGAGTAGGGTCGTTTGCTGCTTCTGGCTGTGGGTTAGTGTCAGTCGCCAGGAGTAGTTCCAGACCTGTGAGCAATGCTGCGAGTTCTTCAACACTGAAATCAGGGGTAACCTGCCCGTCAGTTACTGGGTAGTTCGTGGAGTGGGTTGACTCGCGATCCTTCAGCACATAAAAGTAACAAGCCATCACGGTTTGGTCGCCAATGGTTTCCTCGATCCCGATGATGAGCAAATCATCGCCGTGGTTGTCAATACCCCCGCCAGAATTAAAACTGAAGATACGCTTGTCCAGACTCTTCGGTACCGAGTTACCGCCCTTGAGCATGATCGTGGGTTTCAGGTTATGCTTGCGCACATACTCGGTGAGATCAGTGTGCAGTTTGACAACCGATTGGTAATCTTTCATAATACGACCTTAATGTAATGTTTTGTTAGCTGGGACAGCAGCTTCCTGGAGCTCGGTAGTAGTCCAGGTCTGGATTTGGCCAGCCGGGATAGTGCCGCTCAGGTAAACCATCAGATTGATCAACAGGATTTTTACCCAGTCTTCTTCGATCCGCTCGTCAGTCAGGTTATCGACGTTGAGACCGTTGGTTTCACGGTTACCGTAAATAACCATAAACGGTACATGGTCAGTGAACGTATTATCTTTCTCTTCACCGATAAAGATACCGCTGTCACCAGCACCAGCCATGTCGGTTACCAGGGTATAGTAGAAGAAACGACCTTCCAGTGGGGTCTTTACTTCCCCTGTGGATTTAACTGAGATATACAAGCCTTCGGCACCTTTTTCAGTACAGTGCTCAAAAAGCTTTTCCATCATTACACCCAAATCGGCTGCGTCGATACGCATAAGACCTCCAAACAAAATTGACTTGCTACACCTTAGTAATATAGATGTATTAATCGTTTAAAGTTACCTACCCTACCTACCCTTTTGGGGTAGGTAGGGTATACCGGTATTTAGTAAAGTGACACGTGGTCAACAGACTTGACAAAGGTAACTTCGAACGGGTTGTGTATACCAGGGATTGGTGTAAGTACGGTCAGGTCTTGGGCGTAGTCTTTGGCAATTTTGGTTGCTGCTACCTTCCAGGCTTCCTGACGGCTTACGCTGTGACGGTGGGTATACCAGTCAATCCACTCACGGTTGATCACCGCACCGGAATGGTTGTCATCGTGGTAGACTTTGGGTTCTTCTGGACCATCGTTCTCGATTTTCCAGAGAGCCTTAACCAACTTGTCCACTACAGTGATAACCGGCAGTCGGTTACCTGCAGAGTCTTTGGTAGCGATGGCCAGTACACCAGGAGTAATACGTGGTGCTGCCATACGTTTAACTACTTCTTGACGGATGAGGTGTTCCACGTCCTTGTAGAAGAACCGATAAGCGGTCGCACCGTCGGTAACGATACCGATGTTCAGTTCGCCGGTGGCGGCCTCAGGGAAGCGCACCAGCAGCCATTCGGTGAACTGCCGGTCGTTCATTTTCTGCAAGAGGTTGAGCGCCAGCTCTTGTGCATTACGCAGGTTGTCGCCTTCCAGGTCAACCAGTAAGGTCTTGTTCACACGTATAGCCATTGTCTTACTCCTTGTTAGAGCGCTTCGGTAATGCGCACTTTAGTTACTTGATGCATGTTGAAACCAAACATACCCTTGGAGATGCACAGACCGTCCACGTGAATGGTCGATACGTCCCAGCCTTTAGCCTGGGCGAGGTCAGCAGCAATGCGATGTGTAGCGGATGTAGCTAACCCCAGGATATTGGAAGAGGTCTTGTCACGTTGACGTACCAACAACCACGCCAAATACGTAGGGTTAACAAAATAGTCTTCCCCTACCTGCAAACCTTTAACCGGTGCTGTGTCAACCAACCCTGAGGCTCTGTACCAACATTCCAGTACGACTGTAAACTGCTTGAGCAGTTCAACAATCAAAGTACCGGTAACCTCGTAATTGGGATTACCCACACTGATCGTAGATCCACGACCCAGGTCGCTCAAGCTGAACAACAGGTTGCCAGATTGTTTGATATAGAAACCACATTGGTAACTGTCTTTATCAACACGTACCAAGAAATCACCTACGTCGTATTCGGTGAGGTTGTCTACGTGGTGACTATACACGCCCAGTGCAATGTGGTGCATGGTAATCTCATGCATCTCACCAAGGTAAGACTTCAAACTGAACACGTCACTCTTGGGCTGCGTCAGCCAGTGCGTGAAAATATCAGCTAGCGCTTCGAATACCCACTTACTGGTATATGTAGTGGCGCAGAACTCATCAGGCCACATCAGTTTACCAGCCACCCCGGTGGTGACCACTTTAACACCATTCAACCAGAACGAATACTCATTGAGGTCGTTATAGTGGTGCCCCGACAGCTTAAGACAGATTGTCTTGTCCTTGTTGTAGATGCCCTCGTTCTGAGTGTACACCCCCATCTTGCCGAGCAAAGACAACCGTGCGGCTAAAACTTTGTCAGACATGACTGCTCCTTAGTAGCAGATTACTTCTTCCTTAATCTCGAGAATTTCAAACTGTCGAGTCCGCATGTTCTTGATACGAGCTTCGTACCGACTACCCTCTGGGGCAGGACGACGCTTCTCCAACTGATGTAGAGCGCGTTTGACACCATCTACAGTCAGCTGCTCCAACGTACTAGGTCGGCCTTTGGCGTCGTTCAGTTCACTCCACATGATCCAGGCTGGGGTAACAAACCGCTGATTACCAGCTACCATGTAAGTAACTGGTGGCTCTTTATCCAAACGCCCGGAGTCATGCCAGTGCTCACGCACATGGTTATAGAAACTAGACATGATGCAAGTCATGATCCTGGTGTTTACTTTGTTAGAGTACTGTGTACTGATGTGTTTAATAGCATCAGATACCACGCAGTAATCAAACAAGTGCTCATCCAGGTGTTCTCCCGGCAGACGCAGGTACACAGAGAACATTCCGTTCTTCTTATCTACCTTGATGAAAAAGAAACCCAAGTCCCAATCTACCTGAGTCAGGAAGTTGGTGAAAATACCAACCCCGTGCAACCAGCCACCTAGCTCATGCATATCGCCGTGTGTGTGCTCGATGCGGAAACCTTTACCGCCCTTGCGCACAACCATGTTCTGCCACTCACCGCCAGTTTTGTCAGTGCGTAACCAATCGAGGAAAAACTCTTGCAAGATGCTGGAGAGTTTATCGATACTGTACAGTTCTTCTGCTGCTGGGGTAGGCCAGTTAAAGAAGTCAGTGGCTTTAGACCAGCAAGCCAACTGCATCCCATTAACAGTCAGCGCAAACTTGACGTCGTAAGTATCCACCCGGTCATTCCAGGAGAGTATAGTAGTCTGGTCCTTGCTAACCAACTGTTGCTTGAAATGGAATAAACCGTAACGCACGTAACTAGCCATTTGCATGAAAAAGTCGTGACGTTTCATGCCACGACGGTCTAACGCTTCCCTTACTTTACCCATGCCCAGCACTCCTTAGTAAACTACGGTTTCCTTGATCTCGATGATCTGGAACGATAACGCGTACATATCTAGGAAACGTACACGGTAGATGTTACTTGGCAAGTTGGACTCTTCTGCCAAATTACCAGCAATTGTAACTGCTGCTTTCTTAAAAGCAGTGGTACCAGACCAGTGGGCTTCAATATGACTGGGGTCACCACCAAAGATCTGCCAAGCCAGCCACAGAGAATTGATAGCACGGACGCCGGTGAAATCAGTAACCCATTCCCATTGCTGTGGCTCTTTGGCAATCAGCCCGCTAGTCAGCAGGAAGTCACGGTAGTGTTTGGTAAGGCGGACAAAGATCCCCAATACCACGGCAGGTGTAAGCGAAGCATCCAGCATGCGGAAATCAAAGATATCTTCCGGGCGTTCTGAATTCAGAGTAACCTGGATTACTTCTTTTGCGAGGCTGGTATTGACAACACTGATTGCTACACCATCACCATCTTTCAAAGACACTTCAAACACATCAAAACGCCACGTACGTTTGAGGTGAGTCAAGAAGCCAGTCTGCAACAGCGTGCTAAGTACCTCTGGCACACGATTGGTGAAATCCTTACCAACCATCTTGGTGGTGATTGGCGAGTAGATTTCTTGTAGTTCTTCTTTGTCCGAGTTGATGTACCGAACGCAGATAGCGCGCAAAATCCCATCCAACTCCTTGATGGGATAAACCGCCTTGATCTCTTCACGACCAAAGTAGTTAAAGGAGTGGTCCAAACCAGAGTAGTAACCAATATTCAGGTTCTCTACGAACAACCCGATGTTAGGCTGCGTCCGGGAACCAAAGCTGTCAGGACTTACCTGGATATAAGTACCTTCCTGACCGCTATCAAACTTACTGCCTGGGTCGAACTCCGCACCATAAGTGCGCATTTTCGAGACCTGCTTGGCAAAAAAATTATTATCCATGGCAACGTGATTCCTTTTTGGTACGTTCCCTAAGGATCAGTTGCTTACCGCCCTTAGGGTGTTGTGTTTCCGAGATTACATCAAAGCCAAAATGTGACACCAGCATTGCACGGGAATCTGCTATCGGTTGGATAGTCACACACCCAGTGTCACGTTTCTTGAGCTTTTTCATCTCTTCTATTAAAGGCAAGTGATAAACAGAATAAGTGTACTCGTCAATAAGCTCCTCAAAGAGCTCGCGAGCTTTCTGCTCGTCAAGCCCTTCGAAGAGTTTAGTGAAACGAGCTGTTAGAATAGACTCAGCTCTTTCGGACATTGTTACTCCTTGATTACCGGCACCAGCGGGATCGGACTGTAGAAGTCCTTGGTAGGTTTGTAATCTTTAACGAAAGCAGCACACTCAGCCAGCAGGTTAGCATCACTGCCATCAATCATGTCGGCGGTATGCTTAGCCTCGTTGATGAAGTCACGCATCGACTTGCTAAGGTGCTCCAGAGCTACTTCCATGGTGAGCTCGTGCTGGGCCATATACTCGGCCAGCCATACCTTGTTTACTTCCGGGGTTTCTACGTTCGTGAACATCCATGGACGACGAAAAGACATCGATGAGTTAGGCATCGAATATTTCCTCTCTGACAAAGGTGAAGTTGTTTTGGGTGATTCCTTGCAAGACAACGTCCATGGTACCGTAAACGCGCGGTCGGTCTCCCCTGATTTTGACTGGGTTGAGTGGATTGAGCTTGGCAGTGAACCCGGCGGTTACTTGTACAAGCGGGATTGATATAGGTCCTTCGTGTATACGCAATGTGTGCTGACTACCACCAAATTCAGCAGAAACCATTACGTGTCCTATATCAATAGCCACTCGGTATTTAAGCCCCTTGTTGTGGGGGTCGGTCCTGCTGCGGATAGCCTCCACAATAGCCCTGGCTGGCTCTACAACCTTGGTTACTTGATCAACCAGTTCTTGCATAGCCTTATTTACTTCGGCTGGGTAGGCGTGCCCGAGGAGACCGATAAAGTTGTTATCAGGCTCACGTTTAAATGCCATCATATCTTTGACGGCTGGTTTAAATACACCTGGACTGAACATACCAGTAGTAAGCTGCTGGAGCTGGCCATAGTCACGGGTCTTGCCGTCTTCTGTACATACCCGCTCGATAGTCAACAAGAATCCTGTGGTAGCAAAAATCTTGTTGCTACTCACCTCACCTACTGGGGTCTTCTCCAGCAGAGTGGCGAAATGTTGCTTTGCTTCTTCGTAACCATTACTAGTTTGCATTACTGTTTACTCTTTAGGGAGTCCATAAACTCCCGCAGGTTATTAGGATCAACTGGGTCTTTGTCGATCAACGAAAAGTATTCGACCAAGCTGATATCAAACAAACTCATTGCACGACGCCTACGTTGGTACTCTACCTGGGCATCTTCCAAATCTACGTTATGCACTTCGCTATAACGTTTTATCCAAGACGCTCGCTCATTAAGGCTTGGATGTAGTAATGCCCCAGTAACCATAATCAGTCCTTTGTTATACTGCACGTTACAGTGAGTTTAGTGGTCCCGTTCGCGGCCTTCATGCTGGAATTACTCCAGCTCTTTATATAAGAGTTAAGACCGTAACTTTTTACTATCTGTTCCATGAGTGGTTTACACTCAGTTCCGTACACGATATTCGACTGGGGTGGACTACCCACCATGGTCAGTACCGCAATAGCAATAGCTTTCATGTGCACCACCATAATGCAAAAAGAAAAAGGTAACTACCTACTAGAGCCTGAGCCCTAGTAGGTAGTAGTTGAGGTTTAGCCAGCCATCAGCGCAGCCAGGCCAGTGAGCATCCCACCGGACTCGTGCACTGGTTCAGTACGCTGGGTGATGACCTGAGCAGGGATGGTCGCTACCACGGTAGAGTCGGATTGCTCTACCATGGTTTCGTCATCGTCGCTCAGTGCACGGCCGATGTTCCGGCCGATACGTGCACCACCAACACCCATCACACCACCGAGTGCACCAGCAGCGAAGTCGCGCAGGTGTGGGTTCTCGATGGAGTTTTCCAGCAGGCCACCGGCGTAGAACGCACCGCCAGTTGCAATGGCAGCACCAGCGATGGCCGATACGTCGAAGCCGTTCATAGCCATGTCGACAGTACCGCCGATTACTGCGCCAGCGGCTGCGGTCCAGCGTGGGTTGACACCATTGGAGTTCTCACGCACGAATGCGTAAGTGTCGTCGCCGGTCTCCGTCGCCTCGGCCTCGGTGTAGGCGAAGTTGGCGAACTCGATCGACACCCGCAGGTTTTCTTCCGACAGCAGGAGGAACATCGCCATGATGTGGTCTGGTTTGTCCAGGACCTTGCTGGCGCGCTTGTTGAACTTCTTGAAGGCCTTGGCGCGGTCTTCATCACCATTGACCCAGGACTCGAACACGGTGGCACGCTGGTCAGCGTCTTTCATGCCCGGCAGTTCCTTGATCGCGTTGACCATGAACTTGATTGTCGGACGCATGAAAGCGTAGATGACGTTGATGCCGAACTGGTCGATCGAGTCCATGCCGAAAGCCAGCTTGACGTGACGGTCGGCTTTCTTGACCTTGCCCTTGGCGTGGGCGTCGACGAAGGCTTTGGCGAAACGCTTGGATTCGGCTTTGGCCAGGTCGGCTTCTTCGGTTGCCACTTCGACGCGCTTGTCTTTCTTGGCCTTGTCTTTCTTGCCAGGCTTTTCAGCACGCTGGGTCATGGTGTTGCCTTGCTCGGTGATCTGAGCATTGGCGTTGGATTCTTGGGCTTGGGACTGTTGGGCGTTGGTTTGCATTTCGGTGGTTCCTTGCTGGGCGGTGTCGGCGGTGTGGGTGTGGGAGATCAGTGCGGAGTCGGCTGGGATTTCGGTAGACCCGATTACCTTATCCGTACGGACCAGAACTGCTTTCTCTGGCAGTTCGAATGGGAGGGTTTTCAGGATGACCGGATTACCCTTCTTGATACCAGTGAGCGAGTACTTGGTGTCGAGCTTGTTGTTGATCAAGACCAGCAGATCGTGGCGGTCTTGTTTGGCAACGTAATGCTCATCCATGATGTACTCTTTCAGGATGGCTGGAATTGCGTTGTTGACACTGTGCTGGATAGCGAGTTCAACAGCAGCAATGATAGTTTCGAACTGATGCATAACAAACTCCTAGACTATTAAAGAGTACAAAACTCTTGTTCCTATACACCCAAGTAATACAGGTTTATAATAGCCTAGAAGTTAAATTAACCGCCCATAAGTAATTACTTATCTTTCTTGATACCGAATGACATATCGCCGAAATACAGCTCACGTCCCATCCAGGTAGCAAACACTTGGTCTAATGCCAGGTGGTCGTGTGGAGACAGTTTGTAGCCCAGGGACATATGGAACATGGGGGTACCATATGAGTGCTCGTAACCTGCTTCTTTGAGTAGGCGGAATTCTTCGAGCATTTGTGGGGACGTAAGGTGGAATACGTAAGCTTCCCCCAGCACACCCATACTGATGATCTTGGCTGTAAACTCTTTGCTGCTGTCCAGCAAACAGAAAGGTTCAGCCAATTCACGTTCGTCGTACATCATGGTAACGTGCAGGTCGTGTTTGTCACTAGGGGCACACCCTGCCTCCATGATCGCAGCGAACACGTCTTCTACCAGGTTGTCTCGCAGTGCTACGTTGATATAGCTAAAATCCAATTCCATTTCCTTTACTCCTTGACCTTGCTACGGACACTTATCTGTGTAATACAGGAGCCCTTTTTAATCTTTTTTACAAGACGCTCACATGCAGCGACTCTTAACGTACGACTGCATTGCTCCTTGTTAGGAATCTCTTGATGGTAGTAGGAATGCTTTATGTAATCAGCACCACCATTCTCACCAATTTTAGCTAGTGGAAGATCCATACACAACTCCAAAAAATAAAGTAAGGTACGGCTCTTACCCCTAGGGGTAAGAGCCTATACGATCACTTATCACTCAGTCGCCCAGCAATAACCTTCTCGTTCTTGATTACACGCACAGGTGGTGGGGTAGGCTTAACCGGAGGTGTAATAGGAAGCGACTCAGGAGGGTTAGACTCCGAGATAAACCCTGTGTCCTTACGAGCACGTGCAACACCAGGCCCGTGAGCAACTCTACCCCAACTACTAGTAATGATGCTGTCAAGCCCTTTGGCAACGATAAACTGTTGTCTGGCGCTTTCTGCAAAGCCCAACCAGATGGATGCATCAATATCTGGTAGACGTGGGTCGTATACATTAGGGCCAAACACCAAGATTGGTTCAGCCGACACCTCGAAGTCATACAAACAAGCATTTACTTCGGTGTGATCCCAGACCTTAGCAAATACCAAATGACATCGGCTGGGTAACTGCGTAGTGCGGATACGCATGTTACCATTGGCCAAAAAGTCAGTAACTAGTTCTTGGCCAATGTCCATTACCTTTTTAATGCAAGAGCCTTCATTCATTTCGTTGGCCTTTTGACTGGAGGTTTATTCCAAGCAGTAAGCGCACGCAGGATAGACTCGTACTGTTCCAAGTACAGCCCCTTACCACGGCTACCAAAGATCAAGCCTTCTTTACCACACGCAGTGAACGGCTCCAGGCACTTGCCAGCATTGAACCGTTTACCTTTGATATGGTAGTTGCGAGTAATGATAAACGCGTACGACGGCTTCTGAACCGTGGTTACCTGGAAGGTGAACTTGTCTGGCAGACCAGGGGACTCAAAGTAATGGCGACCGCCACGGATCTCTACATTGAAGCACTGAAGCTCTTTGGCCTCTGGAGCAAAGTACCCCAGAGTAGCCAAACGTTCCCAAGCTTTAATACGGAGTGTCTCCAACTCAGCAGCAACCATCTCGCTGTCACGTGGGCCGCTGAGATTGAAAGCATCAAAGCTGAAGTTATTCTTGGTGAAAGTCCAGCTCATCAGTTAACCCCTTCTGCATACCGTGGAGCTTGTATCCAGTCTTTACCTACTTTAACCGGACGGGTAGATGACAGGTGTGCATGTGAGTGGTAGAACTGTTCGTCATCCATGGGGATTCGGAAAGCAGCGCTGTTAGGATGACCGCCGCCACCGAAGCGCTTGGCGATCTCACCTACATCCACACCAGTACCTTTCTTACTGCGCAAAGAGTACTGGCGTCCGTCACGACCGTCGGTGTACGTCATGGAGAACGGTTCGTCAATTGCCAGCAATGCACCCAGCTCATTACGGAACAGTGAGTTCGCATTGACGACCGGTACATCGTACTCGTCAATAATGAAGCGGCGAGCTTGCTTGGACAGACCCTTAACGGTCTTGTCGATATGACGCTGGATGGCACGACCTTCTTGCACCACTTCTTCAATAGAGGCTTGCATTACCCGATCGAAGTTTTCTACGTTCAGTTCGTGACTAAACGCAGCGGCAGACCACTGCTTGGTCTCTGGGTATGCAAAGCGCCACAAATCGTAGTCTTCGGCCAGCGCAATACCCTTAGGCGGTTCGGCGCCTGGGTTGAACCACATCCAGGCCAGCATAGCACCGGAATGGCGGTCATCTACCACTACCACCGGTACACCGAAATCGTCTTTAACCAGACCCCATTGCTCATAAGCTCGTGGCCAAGAACGCCATGCAATGGGTTCCAGTGCTTTCCAGGCAGTAGCGTGGTGATCCAGTACCAAGAGCTTGCTTACTGCACCCAGGGCTTTGGTTTCCGCCAGGTTGAAAGCAAAGTCCACACAAATGACCGACTTACCAGTCAGCAGGTTCCAGTTCTCCCCGAACATATCGACGAAATTGTCACCGTACTGCACCGGTACCAAACTTACGTTGCCTTCATAGGCCTTCCATACCACCCATGCCGAGGCTAGGCCGTCCAGGCAGTTTTTGTGGTACAACACTACTACGTCATGTTGTAAATCAATGGCCACAATAAGGTCCTTATTCGTTATCCCGAATGATCTTTTCCTGGCGCTTGATCTCTAACCTAGCGTCAGCTTTTATTTGTTGTCGCACACGGCAATCGAAGTTGTCGTGCAAGCCCTCACAGCGGGCACGATCTGAATCTTCCTTCCAGTAACCGAAGCTTGTGTACAAGCCGTACAAGCAAGCCCCGATGATGATAAGGAAAACAACAGCTTGCGGGCCAGTGAATGCATCATCATCGTGGCTAGACATAGTTACATAGCCTCTGCGTAGAACTCGTCGCGTTCATTACGCTCAAAACGTTCGAAGAATGTCTCGTTATATTCACTATCACAGACAGAGTCGGTGTACTCTTCAACTACTTCTGCTTTGATAATGAAACCGTTCTCTACAGTAACTTCGACGGTCTCACCGGTAGGCTGGTCGCAGAAGGCAATTACTTTACGCACGCCGGTGACGCCTAACACACCTTCCAGAGCAAAGGTAGAGATAGGTTCCCCACGTTCTTTACCTTTCTCGATGAAACGCCACTCGTTATTGTGCTTGTAGAAACGATACATGATTAGTCCTTGAGCTTATAACGAGGGTTCTTGACCTGGACGCGGACAATGGTGTCGCCCTTGGCACACTTCTTACCCAGGCGGCGAGCAGCTTCATCAGCCCCCGGAATACCGATGTAGCTGAAGGAGTACTCGTCAATTTCCAGCAGGTATTTACTTTCCATTATTTCATCCCATCCATAGTAGTTGCCATACGCAGTGTTTTGATGACCAGGTCGTCGATAAGGGTGAGCTGTTCTACTACGGCAGGCTTAGTGCCATGCAGTCCCAGGATACCTACTTCATCAATGGTGTAAATTGGTGAGCGCTCATGGGATTCCGAGTCGTAGATATACAGTGCACCTACGAAAGACTCGGGTACCAGTGCAGTGCTGCTCGCTGTCCGCGTAGGCCCCCGGCGGACAGTACGTTTGAACAGGACGGTGTAACGTCCTTCCCCTATGGTGTAAAAGCGTTGTGGCTTGCGCAGGGCACTTAATTTCTTAAGCGCCTCCGGCAGTTTATTATCGTTATGTTTCATCATCAATCCTTGATTAGATGTGCTTGGGCACAAACCGGATCTTGTGGAGGGTTTCGGTAGTAGCTACCAAAGAGGTAACGTACTCACCGGTGTAATGGATCACGTCAATGACCACAGTTACTTCGGATTCTTTACCCAAATAGGCATTGATCAACTGCGGACTTTTGACGAGTTTGTCGTAGTAGACCTGGGCGTGGCGAGTAGCGTCTTCCGTACGGTTAAACAGGCTAGCCGCGGCCATATCAACAGCCAAGTCGATATGGGGATGTTTACGGAAGTCCAGGTAACGTTCTTGGTGCGGTTTATTCAGTGTTGTACTGCGCACACGAAGGAAGGAGAACTGCGGCATACTTACCCCTTAATGATCATCTCGTTCATGGAGGCTTTCACGATATCGATAAGTTCCTCGATATCCTGGAGCTCGCTACGCTTGACATAAACTTCAATGCCGGTGTCGGACTTACGGATGTAGCAGATTGGACTGAACGCACGCTTGTAGTCGTAGATCAATACCATCGGCAACAAGCCAGTGCGGTTGTAAACACCCAGTACGTTGTCACGCTCATTGAACACAGTGAACGAATGACGACTGTACACCAACTCTTTATACAGCTTGTCGATAGAGTGGTAAGCACTAGGCTCACACCGCCGGTCATTTACAAGCTGTACGTATTCTTCTGCTAGTACCAAATTATTCATCGATCATACTCCTCCACCGGTGTCCCGAATACATCGAGGCAACGGAAAATACCAAAGGCTTCTTTAGTCTCTGCTACCAAACGAACTGCTTCGGTAGTAGCGTCTTTAAGTGTTAGGTGACGGTAAGGTGCGCGGTTAAACAGCGCTACACCGTTCTTACCCACTTTACCGATTACGTAGCGACCCAGGATATTGTTGTGGATATCCTTGAAGGTAGCCGATTTAGTTTGGGTCAGTTTAAAGTGGTACAGGAAGAACCCAACCCACTTGTCCTGTACTCGCTGGTTAATGTAGTTACCGTCTGCGTCTCTGGCCAAGTCCTCCTTATTGAGGGTTGGCTCTATCTCAAAGATCAGGATCTCGAATTCTTCACGAACCGAAGACCGGCGATTATCTGGATTAGCGACATGCAGACGAGCTGGGGTTTCAGTTTTAGCTTTCTTGGTTACGTTTTTGATCGGGATCAACATAACGTAGGGGTCACCAACGTTATCCGGTGGGTAGACAATTGGATCACGATCGTAGTCACGGTTATCACCGATACGTACCATCAACTGGTCAAACGCTTCGGTAATAGCCTGATGGATAGCATCGTCACCACCGCCTAGCGCAGCAGCCCGGGTATTAATCCATTCCGGGGAAATGCAACGTTGCGAGTATGACTCTTTGTGAATGAAATCGAATTGCGGGTTATCGGACATTTCAGGAGCCTAAGCTGGCTACATAGCCAGTGTCATCGAGTGTTGGATTTTTGGCAGCTTCGTCAGCGAGTTCGTCAGCCATTTCGTTAAACGGGTCACCGGCGTGACCGGGTACTTTGTAGAATGCTACCTTGTTAAGCTTGAGCAGTTCATCCATCACCGCCCATAGATCGGCATTCTTAACTGGTTCACCGGTTTGAGCAGTCATCCAGTTGTTACGCACCCAGTTCTTAACCCACAGGGTACAACCGTTGATGGTGTATTGGGAGTCAGTACAGATAATGAAATGCTTACCTGGACCGAATTCTTCCAGTACCGCAATTACCCCCATCATTTCCATACGGTTGTTAGTAGTGAGGTTATAACCTTCCGACATCTTTACTACAACGTCGTTATTGATAATTACCGCACCGTAACCACCAGGGCCTGGGTTGTTCTTACAGCCACCGTCGGTATAGCAGATATATGGGTTCTGTTTCAGCGCTTCCTTAATCTGACGATTGTCTGGTTTAGCCTTACGTTTATGAAAAAACTTAGCGGACATAAATACCTCTAACTAGGGAGGGTGTTACCCCTCCCCGGTATCAAGCGTTAGAAATAGTTCAGCATGTCAGACGCTTCACGCGATTCCAACATACGGCCGATCTCGATCGCCTGGTTAGCGGTCTTGATCACACCAATCCGCGACATGATGGAATCCACCAGGTAGCGAATCATCGACTTGGTGATAATGTCAGTCGAGGTAGTAGGTTGCTGGTCCGGATCGTCATTATAACGATCATAGGTAGCCAGAGCCTTCTCTACCCAGGCTTCGACGTCATCACGCAATGCGTAATCAGCCTTGAACGTACGGAGTTTGCAACGATCCATGGAGCTACCTTTTTGCAGCTCCATGGTGTCACGATCAACCATGATCAGTTTGATCACGTTGTACGAACTACCAAACGGGTTGTCGAACGTCGAGATCCCCAGTTTGTTCAGTGCGAACAGTTCGTCGACTTCCAGGTTGCCGTCTTTCAGAGTCTGGCTAGCCAGCAACAGGTTCCGGTTACAACGGATCCAGTAGTCGGTGAGTGTGGCACCGTGCAACATGATCATGTTGTTGGAAGAGAGCTTGGCATTGGTCAGATGCGACATGTCAATTTTTACATTGCTTGGGCATTCGACCTTGGAGTCACGGATATGCGACTGGAAGTAACTACCGCCCGACAGCTTACTACGAATGGCGTGGGTACGTTCCAGGTAGCATTGGTTCAGGTCGTAGGAATCGTCACGACCATCGTGTTTACGACCACCCCATGGCAGGTCGAGTTCCTTCTTATCTTCTTCCAGGCAGTTCACGCTAGAATCAGAGAACAAGCAAGTCCGATGCACACCGCCGATCAGAGTAACTGCGTTATAACAGGTACTATGGATAAGGGTGGCGCCCACCATGATTACCGCACTACCCATGTCGTGCCGGATTTGACGCTTGGCAGTAACCCAAGGCATTGCCAGGCGATCGGTTTGGTCTTCCATGATCCACACTTTGGACGTAGAGTCCAGCATGTAGGTATGGATCTTGCCTTCCAACTCGAACTGGTAAACCGAGAACTCCATGTCCGGCTTGATCTCGGTCATGTGGCTACGGTAGGTGAACAGATTCTGACCAGGGTCGAGACCCAGGTCAACGTCAAAACCGGAACTGTAGTAAGGCCCGGCATTAACTTTCTTGCGCACGCCGGTGGCTATGGGCTTAAGCTTGATACCCATTACCCACAGACCGTGAGTAGAGTTGTTGAACTCACCACGGGTGTAGACTTTACCGGCTTCGATATCAGACAGCTTAGGAACATACATTCCCTTAGGTGCCTTACGGTTACCGAAATGCCCCATAGGGCGACCCAAGTCTTCGAACACAGCTTTGGTCTGGCCAGCCTTTACCATCGCGTCCAGTACTGCGGAGCCTGCGCCGCCGATATCGCTGACGGTTTCCGCATCAAACGGACCGAACTTGAATGGTTTGGGACCATCTGCCTTTTCTGGTTTCTTGGCAGCGATCTGGTCGTCTTTGGTGAATACCTTCACTACCTTGGCAGTTGCCGGTGGGGACACTACAGTGAGCTCCGGTTTCTTGCCAGGCAGTTTTTCTTTGGTCACGGTTTCGGTTTTTGCTTTATCAGTCATTGCTGCATTTCCTTGATGGCGGTGATCAGTTGGTCAATGCTGGAAGCCTTAGATCCCTCTAGCATAGGGATACCCAGCGCGGTTGCTTTTAACACTTTACTCTTACTAGGTTTTTCTCCTTTCAGTAGGAACTGACAGTCTTTGGTAAGGTCTTCCACGAGTTCGATCCCGTGGTTACCGAAGTACTCGATCAGTTCTTCACGGACAGGACCCAAAGACCCTGTGATAACACCCTTGAGGTCGCATACAGGGCCGGTATAAGGTGTGCAGTTGAGCCACTTAAGCAAATCCCTGGCATTCTCCCAAAACGCTTCTCTGCGCAATGCAGAGGTGATCTTGAGGGTCAGCCCAGGACCGAACCCAGGAACCTTGCGTACCTGCTCAGGATCTTTCAGGAAGTCCAGAGCATTAGTAGTAGGTGCTCGGTCATTACGTAAGTCTTCTGGCAATGCATCAGCCAGCTTTTTAGCTCGTGTAATATCGACACCAGGCAACCCCAATGCTTTAATCAGGATATGCCATGGTTGTCTACGAGCCGCCTCAATACGGTCGTATACTTTCTGACCGACATGGGACACTTTCAATATAGACACTACATCTGATGTGTCATTAATAATACCAAAGTCGATCAATTGACCCAGCTTAACTGGCCCCAGATCTTCGATATCCAAGCAACGTTTACCAACCAAAGCCACGCAACGCATCAGTAACTGCGCAGGGCACTCAGAGACGTTGTTACAGATGAGATCAGCGCTGAGCTTACTCGTACGTGTCTCTAGTACTGAACCACAGCTAGGGCACTCTGTAGGAGCTTTAAAGAGCTCCCCGTGTCCACCATCGACAACGCTATGCAACCGAGGAATAACATCACCGTTCCGAGAAATTGAGATAATAGAGTCCGCACGGAGTTCTAGCGCCAAGAATTGATAGATGTTGTCCAGGGAAGCGCGATCGCACATTACCCCGCCCAGTCTTACAGGTTTGTAGTTAATACATGGCACTACCCGCCCAGTCTTACCTACTTGCCAATCCACACTAACGGGTTCGGTTTCTTTCTCCTCGTTAGGGAACTTGTAGGCAATTGCGTAGTTAGGGTATTTGTTAGTTACCCCCAGTTCGTCCCACTTAGCCAGGCTATTAATTTTCTTAACGATACCGTCTACCGGGATCTCAGGCAGGTAACGATTACGACGATAGTCATCTTCGTTGGCCTCTGGTGAGATACGGAACCCCATGAGTCGCCACCAGAGCAGCAAGTCTTTGTACGTCTTACGACCAAACGTAGTGTCCGTCCAGTAGATACCGAAGTGCACTAACCCCTTAGCGTTCTTATCCTGGTTCTTTTCCAGCGCCCGGACAAACCCACTAGCCGCATTACGTGGTGTAGTTTTAGGTTTAGGGGCTATCTCGTTATAAGAGTCAAAGTTGTAGATGGGGAGGTAGCCCTCGCCACGTACTTCAAATGACTTGATATCTTTATTCTCTACTTTGATAATTGTAGGGATCTGCCCTTCCTGGAACATTGGTAGGGCGTGGGTAACGTCTTCACCTTCCAGGCCACTACCACGAGTAGTAATGGATTTCAGGTGCATCCAGGTGTCTGGCTGCCGTTCGTAGAACAACGACAGCGCGATACCGTCCAGTTTGTACTCGTCGACGAACTCTTCGTCTGGGTGCTTATCAGTAAACGCTGTGACTTCCTCTATGGACAAAGCTTTCTTTAAGCTGAGCATTGGGTTGTCAAAGGTTACGATGTCCAACCCAGCGCCAGTCGGCTCGTGGATCGGTACTGGCTTGTTCTGGATTTCGAACAGTTCCGCTATCTCAGGGTTATTGGCCTTGAGTTCATCGAAACGCTTAACCATATCGTCGTAGACGTGGTTAGGGATCTCTGCATTGTCCTTGTTGAAATACAGATCGGCGTGGTAGAGGATCTCATTATTGAGCTCCTGCATCTCCACGAACACTGAATTCTTGTTTAACATAAATACCTCTGAAAAACCGTATAGCAGCTATAAGGTTAAACCTAGTAGACCCATTGGGTCTACTAGGTACTAATCAAGCTGTATGTCTGACTGGGTGCATTTCCTTGAATAGGGCATCCAGTTTAATGAGGTCGAGTCGGTCCTGCTGACGTTTAGCCAGTGGACGTTCTACTCGGTTGATACCACCTCGCTTGTGGATGAGGCAGGTCAGGACGTCAAACACCTGAATCCCGTCGAACTCATCCACTTTGAAGTAATGATTGCGTTTACGAACCCAGAAGTACTCAAAGTCTTTCGGGTTGAACACAGTATCGACAAGCGGGTGACAAATTACTTTTTCCTGCTCTGCCAGACGAGCGAAATGTTCCTCGTCAATCCAGATGTTAATGTCGCTGGTATGTGTACGCATTCCCCGCAACATCAGATTGGCTCCCCCACCAATCACAATGCACTCCATTGGGATGTTGTTCTTTTCGGCGAACCCCGTAACCATCAATGCTACTTCAGTGTTGCTAATGATTGGCGTCATTGTTAAACCTTAGTTGCTACAAGGCTAACACCAGCGTTCTCTAACTGGCGTTTAGCGTCATTAACGTTATCCATTATCTCTTTAAGCTTGACGAGGTCGCAGCGGTCTTGTGCCGCCTTACGTGGCTCACGGTCTTTGTGTTTAGCCAGTTTGCGTTTCTGCTTCATCAAGGCCTTCGGGCTATATATCCATATACCCAAATAGTTCATTACATCACCGTCGGTGAAGTGTGCGGGGAGGGGGTGGATATCCACCATGCCGTCCCACGCAACTGCCTCACCGAGCAATCCATTGGTAAAGCCTTTACGCACGCGTTGCTGATTGAAGAAAGCTGCCGGTACGTCTACGTCGATCTCTTGAGTATGTTTGCGCACACCCATCAAGACCATTGCAGCACCAGCACTCAGAATTACGTCTTTGTAATCCAACCCCATTTCGACACAGAGTTGTTTATAACGACGTACAACAGCATCACGATCTAGGCTCATACACATTACCCCAACATGTTTTCGTTCATATGACGAATGATGTTTTCGATTGACTGCATGTCTACCGAGGTTACCTGTGGATTAAGGCAGGTATAGTTGAGGCCTTTCAAGCCCAAAGAGCAGAAAGAAACCATTGCCTGGTTAATCCCAAAGAAGTTGATGATGGCGGTTTTAGGGCCATCACCTTGTTGTATTGTGATATATGCAGTACCGGTACCGCCGAACGACGGAGTAAGCACACCAGTAGCATCCTGGTTCACACGAACTGGCATTTGCATTGGAATAATTCCCTGTAAGTTGTACATTAAGGCTGGCTACCTAGAAGATGGCTGGCCCGTTAAACCTAGCAGGGATACGTCAAGGTAATATAGGTTTATAATCCCTTTACACGATGACAGCATTGCGGTTAGGTTCACCAGGCATTGTGAGTCCTTCGTATTTGAAGGCAATGATGTTGGGGTTCTTGAGAATCCCATACTGACCGAAGTAGTGCGATACCATGAACAGCTGCCGAGGGTTCTTACCCTGGGTATACTCTTGGATGAAGTTAAAGAATCGACCGCGCTTGATCTCGTCAAACGACACACCGACCTCATCCATAATCAACGGTGGGGTAAAGCCCACGTAATCACCGAACACAAAGCGGAACGCCCAGTCGATTACATCGGTTTCCCCTGCCGAGCAGTCCAGGATGTCTGGCGTTGGATCCGCCTCACCTGTAACAACCGGGAACTTGTAGTTGAGGTCCCCGTTCTCTTTACTGCACGGCTTTACATACAACGTGGTGTTCCAGATCTGCTTAATAACTGCGTTGACATTACCACACAGTGTATTAATGAAGTCACTCATCAGCTTACCGATGATCCCCTTGTTAGGGCACAAACCGTCTTGCAGCACCTCGACGATCTTTAGTCGATGGCGCATGCGGTTGATATCGGCGGTGATGGACTCCACTACGGCAGTTAAGGACTTGGCATTAATGATGGACGTGAGGCAAGCGTCTTTGTCGCTAGACAGTTCACTAATCCATGAGTCTACTAAGTCACGCAGACTTACATTGGCCTTGTTAGCTATCGACTTAATCAGATCTGTGCGGAGCATGTTCAGCTCTGCCAGGTCTTTCTCATAGTCAGCGATTGCCTGGAGCTCAGTTGCGTACAGATGGACCTTACGTTTGTAGAAGTTCACTTTACCAGTGGCGCTCAGGAGCTGTCGCTCGAGGTCCAATACGTGGTTGGCGATATCCAAAACGTTGTTCTTGCTTATAAGCTCCAACCGACCATCTACAAGCGCTTTCTGATCGAACAGGGTCTGTCTATAAGCAACTACCGCAGTAAGCCCGCCGTAGGCTAACAGAGCGTTACAGAGGGGCCCATGAGGCAATCGACCTATACCGTACTCACGCACCAGTTCCGTAAGGCACCGCACATTACCATTAGCCCGTACAAAGTTGTACAGCTGGTTCATCGAGTTAAACCACTCTGAGTCCTGCTCGATTAGTTCCAGTAGTTTGGCTTGCTTAAGCTCGCCTTTGGCAATGCGTTCTTTGGTACCTTCGATACTAGCCTGCAACATGGTGATATCTTTAGGAGAGATCCCCACCTTGAACGTATGCGTGCAGTCAGGACACTCAACGTCACTAGCGTTTTGGTAATGCTTGAGTTTGTGTTCCATCTGCTCAAGGTTACCGCGTAGCGTCCGCAAGTGGTTAGCGATCTGCTCACTGTCCACCAAGTACTGTTTATAAGCTGCACTGGTAATGTCTGGATCTGAGGCGATCACTACGCGTCCTAGGTACTCACGGAATTCATCCGCTACATACTCCAGTCCCGTAAGAACCATTTCCTCGTCACTAAACACCGGTTGAGTTGCCAGTACTGCTTTGAAGTTAGCCATGCTGGTTTCGGTTCGTGCCAAATCCTCGCCGAGGTCTTTGGCTTGTTCCTCAATGGCACCTGGGTTCTTGATGAGATCATCCATACCCTCCAAGAAGCTCGCGTTCTCTGCGATCGAACCTTTGATCATGTTAACCTGATCTTGGTACTTGGTAAGGAACCCCTCAGCGGTCAGATGTGCTTGTTCGAGTTCTTCCTTACTGAACTGCACCCCACTCATGTTGTTTACTGTTAACTTGGTAACCAACAGGTTGTGTTTGGCGTTCTTTACCTGTAGCTCAGGATCCAGTACAGCAGCAGCCAACCCACCACGCAGTAGCAGACTGGTTTGTAAGTCTGAGTCAATCTGCTTGATACGACGCTCGAGCTCATCCACCCCACAGTTGTTCAGGGTAGTAAGCTTACGGTTTTCTTCCGTGTGTCGCTCGATCTGTTTCTTGATCGTGGACTTGAGGTCGTTCCGTTCCTGTCGGAGCTTCTGGTAAACCCCCAGTGCATACTCAGTATCGTTTGGATAGATCTGGAGGATCAGTTCCTTACGTCGGTTAGGAGACATGGCCGACATGCGATCGGTAATCTTCAAACCATTGAGCACACGTATTAAAGCAGCATCAGCTTTACCCAGGTGGTTGTATACGAGTTCTTTCTGTGCACTGAACGTACCGCCTGTGTTTAGCTCAGGGCCGTCATCAATACGGAAGCTGTGTCCATTACCTACACCAGTACGGGAATCCAGTTTATACACTTTCTTGTTTGCGTGCCATTCAACATACTTGCGGCCGTTACGGTAGTTACCGTTCTCAGCCGGTTGGAAGTTGAGTTCCCGCAAGATGCTACTTTTCCCCACGCCATTAGGCGCAATAAAGAGGTTAATCATGGACTGTAGATCCATGTCAACACTCGTAATCCCGCTGGACAATAACGGGATATAGTTCTCTAAGATCAACCTACCAAGCATGGTATAGATTCCTTGACATTTGTCCACTAAAGTATGGGGCTACTAGTATGAGTTTACTGCAGTTCCTTGGGGTGGGTACAGTAACCGCCACCAAGGAAACCGATAGCGATGAAATCATGGTTTACTGTCCATTCCTTTTCCCGCAAGCAGAAGGCCGTATGTCGGCGAATGCGGAACAAGTTGAACGGGTAAGTAAGAACGCCTATAATGAAGAAGTACGCAGTGTCACTTTAAAGTCCAACAGTATTCCTGCTGTCTGGAAGAAAATGGATGACTCTAACCGGATCAGTTCTCCTGACGTACGGGAGGGCACCCCGGTAGCCATTTACCACATTGCTGGCCAGAACCAGTACTACTGGACGCTGGATGGGGTTAACCCCAATACGCTCCGTATGGAGACGGTGATGTATGGTTGGAACGCCAACCCTGAGGTCGAAGAGAACGGCGATTACGATGTAGACAACTTCTATATCTTCGCGATAGATACCCGCAGTGGGCTCGTCCAGTTCCGCACTAGCGAACGCAATGGCGAAGCCTCCAAGTTTGATATCCAGATCAACACCAAAGACGGTACCATTACAATTGGTGCCAAAAACCACAGCATGCTAAACCTGAACGACGTGGATCACTCGTTCACGTATACCAATGAAGAAGGTGCGTTACTCCGCATTGAAAAGAAAGAGGGTACGTTATACCTGCCAGACAAACTGTCTATCTTTGCAGATAATACGTTCAATCTGAAAACCAAACAGATCAATATCCAGGCTGAGGAAGCCAACATCGATATCGGTCTCACTCGGTGGAAAGGCAAAGTTGAACGTACTGGTGACACTAGTCAGATCGGTAACTGGGATTTGACTGGTAACTACGAACAAGTAGGTTTCTACCAACAAGAAGGTGACACTCGTCGTACTGGTAACTCGTATACCTCTGGCTTCGTGTGGGGCTTCACTGATGTACGTACTATGACGGTTAGTCTTAACCTGCACTTGCACGGTGGCGTGCGTGGCGGTGAAGATACTACCAGTGTACCTTTGCCTAGCTGATATATCCTTAACTACTCCTACCGGCTTTACGCCGGTAGGAGTAGTACTGGGGTTTAAATGCGGTCGCGTTGAGTGAAGAACTTGTTGGTACCGTTTGCGCCATCGTCGGCGAAGAACGGAATCGCACCACCCTGACGAGTAGCACTGATCACATGGTTGTTCAACACGATGTAGCTGGTGTTGGATTCCCAAATGCCGTTCTTGATCATCCCGATCATCACTTCGTTGTTGGACGATTCCCGCAGAGTCAGCGATGCGTTCACAATGAACTTCATGCCGGTACGGATAAGGTACAAGTAGTAAGTGAGTGTAGGGTCCACTTGGATCTCGTAGCTACGGTCAGTTGCGAACGACCGACCGTTGATCACCATCTTGGTACCCGCCGGGATAACCACAAACCCTACGTCGTTTGGATCCAGTGGATCGATCAGATCAGCAGGGTTGGCCACGTTAACACAGATAGTGCTGAAATCTGTGTTGTTAACCGGATCGTACTGCCACACACCTTTACCAGGGATGCTGAACGCAGGGTACAACTCATCCACTACGTCAATGGCCGAACTACCAGGGTACAGACGTGCTGGGTTGACAGCAACCATGGCAATCTCTGGCACAGTGAGGTTCAAGCCGGTAATGGTAAAGCTAATGTCGCCATACAGCTTACCAAATGGACGGTTGATCACCACTGCATAGTTGTTACTGGCTGTACGGTGGATCAGCATGTCGGAGAACTCAGACGTCAAGTTATCTCCAGACTTGGACTCACGAGTTAAGCCAGGTACCGCGGCGGCATCACCCAACAACACGGTGGCCAGTTTCATACCACCGTTAAAGTTCAGGGTGATAATCCCATTCACGTTGGTGTAGCTTACGATTGCCCCTTCAACAGAACCCAGGCCATCCGAGAGAATGTACAGGGCCTTGTTGTTAGCTGGCAGCACATACACCGCAAAGCTAGGCTTACGTAGGTTGTTGTTGATACCAGGACGGCGTGTCTTGGTGCGCTCCAGGAACGCAGGCAGCAAACCCTTGATCTTGATCTGGCTAGCTTTGTTAAGCTGCACCGGATCACCCAAAGTCATTACCCCATCGGCATAACTGAACGTACTTACCGACTTGTACCCGTTTGTCTCAGTGAATACCAGAGCAGTGTTCACTACAGAGTTGAGGGTAGTAGACGTGAAGCACACCATACCGCTAGGGAAGAACTTGAGGTTGTTATTAACTGTCACTTCTTCTGGCTGTTTAAGACCAGTCTTGGTGTCGATAACGTTACCCATCAAGTTGTTGGTAGCCCAGGAGATCTCCTTCCAGCCATAATGACCAGTTACCAGGTTGAGACCATACGCGAGGTACGTGGTCCTGGCAGCCGACTGAGAGATCGGCAGGATACGATCAGGCAACGAAGTAAACGGACTATGACGACCAGGTACATAGGTAGTCAGGGTCGCTTGGTTCATTGGTACTCGTGGACGAGGGCCTACCATCCAATCCAGGTGTGTAGCAAACGACGACTCGTATTTCTTCACCTTGAGGCTGTACTTGGTAGTCTTGGACTTAATTACAGTCCCGTCATCCAAGATCATACCTGGTGAGTGCACGGTGGAGTTGACGTCCCACTGATCACTTACCGTAAAGAACTTAGCGTCTACTGGATCAGACTTATCTGCCGGGATAACATCCGCACCGGACTCACCTACGATGCTGTAAGCCGCTTTACCGCCAGCACGCAGGGTACCAGGGATAATGGATACGATCACGTTGAAAGTAAGATACTTGAGCGTGTTGTCCGAGTACCGCACATAGCAACCGACCGACAGCAGCAGGTAAGCTTCGCCGTCCTGGATGTTCCATACCAAGGTAATACAGTCAGTGGAGCGGTTACCACCCGAGGTCAGGGTAGCGCCAGCAGGGAGCGAGATAAACTGCGCCAGGTCCACTGTGAATGGATCGTTAGCTGGTTGGTTAACCGCAGCCCCAACAAACGGAGACACGGAAGCCAGATAAGTAGCATCCAGCAAGTCTACCAGGGTTGGATCTGTGTCAGGGGTGTTGACCTTGAAGAACCGTGGCTGGACCGTAACTACGTTACCAGTCCGGCTAGTGGAGACCCCCAGTCCTTTATAAGTAGCACCAGCATACCCACGGAACAACAGGTAAGCAATGGTAGCGTCACCAGCCAGTCCGGTGGTCTGGTTCTTGAAGTCGAAGATCTTTTTCTCCGGTAGTGGTCGGAAGAAGTTTACTGTGCGTGCAGTAGTAGGACCTGCACTGCTCCGCCACCCTCTAGGACGATACGTGCTGGAGATATTGCGGATCTCAGTCATGGGTACTTTGTCAAACACCCGAGTAGGTCCGCTGAGGAAACACGTGTTACGCATGTAGTTGGCGGTAGCACGTGTGGTGGTGAACAGTAACCGATCCGAATCCAAGAGGATACTTGGGTAAATATCGTTGGTTTCTGCCTTGGTGAAATACCGGGGGATCTCTACCGTACTGGGCAGACCGGTAGGGTAGTTGTTTTGGTAGTAATAGGACGACATCTGCAATACGTCGTTCTGCTGATAAGCCGTTTTGTCGTAAGTACCAGTGTTCTCGGTTACTGCCTGCTTGGCACCCTGTACCGTTACAAACGCGTCTACGTCGGCGAAGGCTAACTGTTGCGCTAAGGTGGCTGCAGGGAAGTTATCCTTATTGCCAAGCCCTACCGTGGCTTTGTTTTCGCCATGCACAGGACCACGTGCGTTGATGTGTTCATCCATTGGCACTACTACTTCCTGGATGAACGAGTTCAGTGCGTCGGTAAACCCTTGTAACTTAGCACTGGTGTCACCGGAGAAGTTCTTGGTTTTCTCCTCCACGAAAAACGTGAGTTCGTTCATTTTCTCGATGACCCCACCGAACCGGGGGTTGGGGTCTTCGCTGAACGGTTGTGCTTCGTCAAATGTAAGCATTCCCAGCTCCTGCAAATAAACTAGGTGCTGTACAAGCCACCTAGCTGGGTTAAGGTAAGAGTTCGCTTTGCTTAAGGAACACAAAGTCGCCGTCAACTTGTGGCTGACCAGAGCTGACAGGAATGATCCCTCCCTTACGGTAGGAACTCAACTCGAGATCCCCAATCAAGAATGGTTGGAAACGTTCGATCGTCAGGATCTGTGTAGCACTTGTGGTAATCGTCGCCACATGCATACGTCGAGCGGAATGACGTAGCTTGGTATCAGAGATCAGGTAACGCCCCCGACGGTCCTCCAAGGTAACGTAAACGTAGAACGTTTTGTTGTATGGGGCTGCGTCGATATCCCGTAGGTCAATGCTGGTACCAGGAACACTGTAAGGTGTGCCGTTTACCATCATGGTTACACCGTCTTGGAAGAACACGGTCCACCCTACCGCTGGATAGCCAGTAGGACCCATGTAGATGTCCACCGAGTTATCTGGGTTAGTCTTGCTAAAGACCCTACCCACACCACCGGTTGCCTCATAAGGTGGGATAGTGGTAGAGAAAGCCAACGTGCCGTTCTCTGTAGTAGTCCCGCCAACCCGGAAATCAGCAAGGCCGACTTTAGGGATGGCCACAGTCAAGTCACCTGGGCTCCACCCTACACTGTGTGCCGTCATTGCCTCGAACTTGTTGGTCGTCGTGTTAATGACGAAGTAGGAAGTCTGACGAGTGTAGATAGTGCCGACCGAGTTAGTGCTGTACGGGAGAATGGAGAACCCTTGGATCAGGTTACCATCACGGTACATCTGCAGCGAACTCTGTGTCACAGCCCCTGGGATAACCAGTTGTTGTTCGGCTACCCGCACGTTAGCAGCAGACCGGTGTGCTGCTGACCGATCCAGCTCGGTAATGTCTTTCAACAAGTACACGTCAGGGTGATCGGCATTCGGGTTTTCAATGACCGGACGGAACAGTACGTGGATCAACCGCATGAAGGCTTTACTAGGGTCAGAGAACGAGATAATCGCCACACCCAAGTTAAGACCTTTGAATGCTCCTCCAGCAACATCTTGGAGCAGACTGATCGAAACACTCCACGGCAGGTAATCCGTATACTCAGCAGGGATCATTGCCTTGAACTTATCTAACAGGTCTTGACGGCAACCGTAGAAGGTATCTGCTTTATAAGTAACCCGCTTAGCTGCTGTCTCGATGGTCTTCGAATGCGTGCGTGGGCACGAGAGGACCATGTTGTTTGCAGCAGGTGGTTTAAACAAGGCAGCACGAGGGAACAGGTGTCTAGCTCCCATGCTGCTGTAACCCATGTACGAGAAAGACGTACTACCACACTCGGTATTACCTGCGGTCAACACAGCCGCAGACCCGCTCATGCCGATCGGCGGGTCTTCATAAGTGAGGTTGGTGTTGAACACGTCGTTGGTTAATGGACGAGACCGTACGTTGCTGTAGGTCAAGTTAGTTAACTCCGGACGCACTGCATACGGACCAGTAACCGTGCGGAAAAACACCTTACGGTTGTTAGCAGCAAGGTCTTGTGCCATGTAGAGCTCACCATCAGTCTCGTATGTAGCACGAGACGGAGTAGTACCGCTGAGCAATGGAGACATAACTACTGGCACAACGTTCCTGGATACAGCAAGCGGGGCTGCTACCTTGTCCATGGGTTTGGTCATTACGTCCGCACCACTTACCCGGTCTGCGTAGATACAAACCGTTAAGGACCGTGGGAAATTCAAACCACTACCCGAAGTAGAGATCAGGATGTCCCCGTTATCCAGGATAGTCACCGAGGCGGTAGAGTTCTGGATAACAGCGTTGTAAAACTGCCGATAGAACCGTTGCGACTGTGCGTCGCGTTGTGCCTGGGTGAGGTTAACGAAATCGACCTCGTTAGTAGGGGGTCGTGACGTTTCGGTCAGTGCCCCGGTAACTGGGTTGAGCTGGTAAGCTATCGAGTACTCACCTTGAGCAGTTGCCTGCGCACCATTCACCAAACGAGAGGCGTTGGCATACATGATGAAGCAAATATACCCTAGTGCCGTGTTGGTGGCGTGCTTAGCAGCAAAGCACCCAGTACGGCCGTTCTTGTTAACCGCTGTTGCTGGTTGCAGGAACGTGGTAGGACCTACACGCTTGTAGCCAGCCTCAGGAGCAGCGCTCTGCCAAACCCATGGACGATACGAGTCAGCATTGGTGTATTGCACACCATCGTAGTCCTTGTAGGTAACAGGCATGTGTACCCAAGCCGCATCAGAGGCGTTTGCCAAGGCGGACAATGGGCACTTAAAGAAAGTACTGAGTTCGTTAATCCCAGCCCCGTTACCAATATGCAGGATAGCGTAGTCACCGACACGCAGGATGTTGGTACGTGATTCGTTATCCTTGTAAGTAGCGCCTACCTTAGCCCAGACCGCGGACATGTCCATTTTCACGAACTGGTGAGCACTAGCCTCCAAAGTACCGTTAGCCAGTGCCAGGTAATACTCACTGGTGTTCAGATCGGCTACCATTATCAAGTCGGCGTTACTACCAGCGATTACCGTGGTAGGGGTAAAGCCACGCGAACTTAAAGAAGGTGCATCATACTTAAAGCCAGTAAACACGATGTTGGCTTTGGTGGTGTCATACTCGGTGCAATACGAGTAGTACAGCCCAGCGTTACGTCCGTCGTTGTGCGCAGTTACCATCATCAGTAACCCGCTTTTCTCCAGAACGATAGCCGACGACACAGACAACCCACCCAAGCCCTCGAACGAACCACTGATGTTTGGTGGAATATAGGAATCCCCACCGTAACGACTGATAGGCATCACACCCATGTCCATCGAGTCATCAGTGTTTAACGTCGTCTCGCCAATCATTGTCATCACACCTTCCGGTGTCGCTAACAGGTTGGCTGCGGTACCCACTATGTGATCTGCCAGGTTACCGGTGGCGTAGTTGGGGTGTTTGTCCATCTCCGCCATGAGTTTGGTAAAGACATGGGGGTTGTTGTAGTTCAGCGAGTGGCTATTAACACGAGTGTTCTGAGCATCACGCAGAGCATACAACTGATCAAAGAAAGCCTTGATCGGTGTAGAGATCTGCTGCCAAGGACCATATGGACGTTGCTGGATACTTTTAGCAATATGGACGAAGAAACTAGTCAGTTCAAACCAACCAGTCAATTCGGTCTTGATGTTGTGGTAGTGCATCCCAGCTGGAAACGTTAACGGGAGATCAATGATCTGGTTCCAGTCGACTGTACGCCCTGGGGTCTTCACTTTCTCCAGCAGGTCTTTGAGACCGTTACGCACCACGAAGTAAGCGCCGGTAGACTGGTAGCTAACAAACACTTTGGTGTTCGCTGCTAATACAGCATCCGACAGCCTTACAAAGCACATGATAGGGCGTCCAGTAACCGCTACGAGAGGGATAAACTCTTCCTCTACCCAGTAATCGGTGTCACGGGTTAAAGCTACGCCAGCGGCGTTGTAGACGGTTACAATGGGTACCCCATTTGCAGGGTAGTCGCCAAAGAAAGGAGAGCCATTCGGGATAACCCATGGACAGGTCTTATCCTCGATCAGGATCTCTTCCTTAACGACTTTGTTGTTGGGGTTCGTACCCCGTACATCGAAGTCTTTAATTACTTTAATATCCACTGTAACACCTTGAAGGTTAATAGGGGGCTAGGCCCCCTACGGTGGTTACGGTAAGAGCTCACTCTGTTTGAGGAACACGAAGTTACCCTCAACCTGTGGCAATCCGGTACTAACAGGGATGATCCCGCCCTTACGGGTAGTGCTGAGTTCCAAGTCCCCGATAAGGAAAGGTTGCAGACGCTCAATTGTGAGGATTTGCGTAGCGCTGGTAGTGACTGTACCAACATGCATGCACCGACCAGAATGACGCAGTTTGGTAGGTGTGATAACGTACCGACCCTTCTGGTCCTCCAACGTAACGTAGATGTAGAACACCTTGTTGGCTGGGCTAGGATCAATGTCTAACAGGTCAATGGTCTCAGCAGGCATCTCGTACGTTGTTCCATTGATCATGAACCGGATACCGTCCTGGAAGAACAGTGACCACACGACCTCAGGATACGCTGTAGGACCAACAAACCAGTCAATGGTGGCATTGTCTGGATTGGTCTTATGCAAGATCCGTGCTGCACCACCAGTATAGTCATACACCTGGATTGTTTCGGGCAGAATTGTTTGGTTGTCTATGGTAGTGCCAGCCAACCGCACATCAGACATGCCCACCCGTGGGATAGGAGCCATGATATCTACTTGTGCCCAACCTGCGTAATAACTGTACAACCGCTCAAACTTGTTGCTGGTGAGGTTGATGTCAAAATGCGCAATCATCTTCCCTCGCCCAGATCCAATGATGTCGAACGGGCTTACGTAATAAGCAGTAATCTTGTTACCATCGCGATACATGTGGAATGCACCACGTTGGATATCGCTGGCGATACCGGTTAACTGCATGGCTGGCGTGGTGATACCCGCAGCACCACGGTTAGCTGGCGACTTATCCAAGATTACGAAATCGGTAAGCAGATGTACGTCTGGGTGGTTTGCGTTAGGCGCCTCGATTACTGGGGTGAACAACACTATTACCTGGCGTGTAAACGCTCTAGATAAGTCGTGGAAAGCAATTACCGCCACACCCAGGTTTAATCCCTTAAACATCCCACCAGCATCATTGCGCAACAACCCAATAGTCACGCTAAACGGACTGTAGTTGGTATACTCCGGCGGAATCAACGCTTCAAACTTATCGATAAGCGCCTGCCGACATCCATAGAAACTAGATGCTTTGATCGTCAAGCGTTTTGTCTGAGCGTCGAACGTCTTGGTATGCGTGCGCGGGCACGATATCAACATGTTGTTTGCTGCCGGTGCTACAAAGTCAGCGTGTTTTGGGAACCCTTCGTTACCGGTTGGTGTATACCCCATCATTGAGAACGACGTACTACCCATCTCTACACCACCGGCTGTTAGTTCCGCAGCGGAACCAGTCATCCCAATGCCTGCTTCAATGTAGGTAATGTTGGTAGTGTAGATATCGTTGGTTAATGGGCGTGATTTAACGTTAGGAACTTTCAGGTTAGTGACTTCCGGGCGTACCGCGTAACCCCCAGTTACTTTCCTGAAAAACATTTTGCGGGCGTTGGTAGCCAGGTCTACCGCACTGTACAGTTCGCCGTCTGGTTCGTAAGTCATAGCGCCAGGGGAAGTACCACTAAGCAATGGGGATTGCACTACTTGCGTAGTCATCCGCAAGTACTCCATTGGGGCACGAATGGTATCCATTGGTTGCGACAATACTTCGGCGGCTGTAGCGCGATTCAAATGCTTGGCTTTATACACGAACGTAGGGAACAAGTTACCCCCGTTAATGGTGGCCATGCAAATCTCACCAGTCTCCAGGATCGTTGTGGCTACGTAGATACTGGAACCCATCCCGTAATACAGGTGGTTATAGTGTATGGTGGCGTAAGCATTGCGCTCAGCTAATGTGTTATCAGTGAAACCCATGTCCAGGGGAATTGGGCGGATAACTTCAGTGATAACACCAGTGGCAGGGTTGAACTCTAACTGCAGCAAACTCTTTGGCTGGATCCGAATGTTCGGCTGACCCGACGGAGTGTGGTCCGACGTAACCAGGCTAGCGATCATCATGTAGCCGGAGTCATTACTGTTAGGCTTACGACAGGTAACCACCATACCCCGGCCAGACTTGCTGATGTTGGTAGCCGGCTGGCGGTAGGTGAACATGCCGTAACGCGACCAACCACCACCAGGTGCGGCAATTGCCTTAAATGGAGCATACGTTTCCACAGCAGTGAACTGGGTGCCGTCGTAGTCCTTGTAGGTCAGTGGGATGACCTGGAACTTAATGGTACCGCCTGGCTTGATGCTGGCCACAGGTACACGGAAGAACATGTAGTTATCGTTCTGCGCGCCGTTAACACTAACTGCTAATACCGCATACTCACCGATAACGTGGATAGACATACGCCAGTCTTGGTTACGGTAAGCCGCGGTAGGCATCTTGGCGTTGACTTCGGTCATGTCCACTTCTAAGAACAAGTGGGCTGCGGCGTCTAAGGTACCTTGCGTAAGAGCCAGGTACCAGTTAGTAGCAGTTGAGTCACCTACCATGATGATCCGATGGTTACTACCGGAGATTACAATGGTAGGGTTCACCCCTAATGCCAGCAACGAAGGCGGTTGGTATTTAAACGAGGTGTAGGTGATACGCGCATTACCGGCAGAGAAGTTGGTCATCTGCGAGTAATACAAACCCTCGTTACGTCCATCGTTGTGGTTGGAGAGCATCATCAGGATGCCGTTACGCTCCATGCACATTGCCGCACAAGCAGACAGCGCTCCAAGACCTTCAAAGCTACCGGAGATATTTGGAGGGATAAAGGAGTCACCACCAAACTTACTTACCGGCATGACCCCTACGTCCATAGACGCTGTGGTATCTTTTACGGTTTGCTCTACCAGGTTGTACACACCATCTGGAGTAGCCAAAAGGTTAGCAGCAGTACCAGCGTTATGGTCTGCTTGTGTACCCGTTGCGTAGTTCGGGTGGTTACCCAAATCCAGATCAGCTTTAACAATAACGTGAGCATTATTGTAGTTAGCTGCGTGGGTGTTGATCTTGGTGTTGTTGGTATCCCGCAGGGCATACAGTTGGTCAAAGAAGACTTTAACAGCAGGGCTGATCTCACCAACGTCACCTAAGTCACGCAGGTTAACGTTGTTAGCCATGTGCTTGAAAAACCCGGTCATCTCAAACCAGTCACCGATCTCGGTACGTACCGAGTGCAAGTGACGACTAGCAGGGTACCCATCAGGCAGACCGATGATTTGCGACCAGTCCCATTTACGACCAGGCATTGAAGTCTGTGCTAACAGTTCTTTCAGACCATTACGAATTACAAAATAAGCACCTACCGATTGGTAAGTTACAAAGACTTTCTTGTTGGCTTCCAGAATTGCATCGGATAACCGGATGAAACACATGATAGGACGTCCAGAGACGACCACTAAGGGCATGAACTCTTCTTCGATGAAGTAGTCCCGGTCCCGTTTTAATTCGCCACCATCCTCGTTATAGACGATGGTAAGGGGTTGTTGTGCCCCGGTGGGGTAATCCCCAAAGAACGGCGACCCGTTAGGAATAACCCAAGGGCAGCTGTCTTCAATCGTAATCTCTTCTTTTACTACTTTGTTAGCCGGGTTAGTCCCCCGGATATCGAAGGTATTGATCAGCTTAATATCCACTTTTGCACCTTAGAGGTTAATAGGAGGAAAGGGTATCCCCCTTCCTCCTAGGGTGGTTAAGGGATAAGTTCGTTATCTCGAATCCATGGCAGCTGACCTTCTTTGCTAGCAAGACCAGAAGTCGCAGGGATAGCACCACCACGTTTGATTTCAGATACGCGGTTGCCGTTGATGGCGAATACGTTGAAACGTTCAATCTCAATGATCTGGGTGGCGTTGGTAGTTACCTTGGCTACCCAAACTTGGAACGGCGATTCGAGTCGCTGGTCCTGAGCAATCACGTAGGTGGCTTTACCATCTTCCACCATTGCGTAGATATAGAACGTCTTGTTACCAGGTGATGGATCAATTGTCCGAAGGTCAACCGAGCCCACCGGGAACGTATACGGGATACCGTTGAACACCGCCTGGATTTCAGTCTGGAAATACAGGAACCAACCGGACTGTGGGTAAACCGAACCCAACAGGTAGTTGATACCACTCCCGTTGTAAGACTCAAAGATCGTAGCAGCACCGCCAGTCGTTGTGATGTGCGGATAGGCTTGCACCACACCGCCGTCAGGAACAACTGCTTGGTGGTTACCACCACCAGACTGACCGATGATGTAACCAACTACGTCACCAGGTGTCGCAGACCAACGCTTGCTGGCACGGTCGGTGTATTTAAAGAGGAACTTAACCACCAGTGCGTCACCGATGCCCGCTGCCTGGATACCTGCGTCTACGTAACCATGCACAGTATTACCGTCTACGTAATAACCTACACGCATGGCACCATGGGTACCGTTTGGTTGGTTACCGCCTAGTGCTACATCCCACTTAGTAGGAGTGAGATCAGCGGCTACGTTGTCAATACCTTCCCCATAATGGATTTTGTCCAGCACGGTGTAGTTAGTGACGGTCTTGTCCGTACCACCAGAGTAAGTAGGGGCAATAGACATCAGGGTAGTGCGTCGTTGGGTAGTCCCGACCTTCGCCCAACTGATTACCACAAACACTGGTAACCAACCGAACTTGGTAGTAAGCGGGCCACCGGTAGGATCACATACCTGCACGATAACGGTAGGGCAAATTGCAAGGCCTGCTGGATCAGCCACCTCGTTCTTAAAGCGATCAACGATTGCTTTAGGGTAGAGGATGGTCCCGTTAGGTACTACCGTGCATTCGAGGTCAGCCTCGTTGCGGATAGTGTGATCCACCATCAACTTGATATCATCCAGGTCCGCAGTGGTAGGCCATTGTCCAGGTAAAGTACCACCATTCTGCCAACGAGTCTGTGTGGCAAAACAGAACGTAGCCAGACCGGCATCCGTGATACCTGCCAACGAAGCAGATGGACCCGTAACTGTAGCCCCGCCCATAGTAGATGGACCACGGACTTGACGTACGTCGTTAGATAACGGCCGTGCGTAAATGTTACCCAGGTACAGGTTAGTCACGTTAGCCTGTGGCGCAAGCTTACCAGGCGAAGACCGGTAGTACAAACGGTTGAACGTCAACGTGGCTGGGTCCGCTGCACAGAAGAAGTCGCCTTTGTTACCCAGCAGGAAGGATCTTGGTTTGACCGAAGACTTCAATGGACTGACGATCTCTTCCATTTGGTCTACATACTGTTCCAGTTCACCTAACCCAAGGTTCCAACCACGGTTCATCATTGCCCAGCGCGATTTAGCCGCTTTAGCGCGATACATGATAAAGCCACGTGGGAACGACTGGTATGCGGCAGTAGAACAAATCAACGTACCGTCTTCGAGTATAGCCGAACCTTGTTCTTTGTCGAGGAAGACTAAGCCGTACATGGTGTTGGACAACTCGTGATCACCGGCAGTAAAGTCTACTGGAGCAGTCTTCGGTGTTTGACGTACTAACGTCATGACGTTAGTAGCCGGATCGATCTCGTACACCATCTCGATCATGCAGTTAAAGGTTTGCGACAAATTGGGAATGGTGTAGTTAGCCCACCATGCCGAAGCAAACCGTAACTGGTATTTACCAGGCTTGGTCGGAATCTCACAAGCGTAAGACGGCTGTGAGCGATAACTACCAGTACTCCTAACGCCGGTAGTCTGCACGAAGGTGAAGTACCATTTGCTGTACTCGTCAGGAGTCCCGCCTGGTACAGGTACCGGAGTACCCCAACGCCAGTAAGGCTGGTTGGTTACCTGAACGTTGTCACCATCCCGATAAGTGAGGTTAACCGGAGTAAACGCCACTGGGTTGGTTAACTGTACAGTCGCCTTAGGTGCACGGAAGCAGTGACGGAAGTTGTTACCAGCAGGGTATGGGGCGGTTCTGTTTACGTACGGTGACGCAGCAAACAGATAGATCCAGTCGCCCATGCTGACAATCGACATCTGACCAACCCAGGACAACAGGTTATCAGAGCCGTCTGGGAAAACTGCTTTAACAGCAGACATGTCTACTAAAGAGTAAACGTGTTTGCCAGGATCCAAAGTACCGTTAGTCAGACCCAGGAAGAACTTGCCGTTAAGCGAGTCCATTACCATGATGATCTCACTACCCGAGCCCTGAACAACACGGTCCGGGTTGCTATTCTCAGCTTTGAACTTTTGGTGTTCGTACTGGTAAGCGGAGTAGGTACGTTTCGGGTTCACATATGGGTTAGTAATGGTCGAGAAATACAGACCCTGGACACGACCGTCCATGCGGTTCTCGAGCATAACGATAGTACCATCGGTTTCCATGCAGATAGCCGAGGATTCCGAGATACCACCCAGACCTTCAAACGAACCAGCGATCGATGGTGGGATGAAGTTACTGTTACCAAACTGCGAGATGGGTAACTGGTTGACTGGCAGCAGCTTATCCAGATCAGCTGCTTGGGTACGGATGATCGCTTTCAGCCCGGTTGGGGTCAAGTGTTTGTCGCTACGCTTGACCAGCGCGTCTTGACCACGTACGGTGCCGAAGTTATCTACCAGCGGCAGACCGATGTGGCCTTTATTAAGGCCGTGGGCGTTATAGGCTGCTTTGTGGGCATCCAGTTTAGCCTTGATCTCGGTCTTGTATGCGTTGAGGTAGTTAGTGAACGTATTGAAGTAGTGCGAGATTTTCGCCTCTACTACTGTACGCCCCTGGGTCTTGGCGATGGTGAGCACACCGTCTACCAGATCCACGAAGTCTTTGAAATACATGATATCGTAGATCAGGCTATGGCCGTGCAGCTTAGGCTTGAACCATTCCGGTTTGTTGCGGATCTGATCCCACGATACCTTGTCGATATCCTGACCAACCATCTCGGCGATCATTTGCATCAGGGACTCATCGAACAGACTGAACTCACCGACGATATCGTAATCAATGAACCCCGACAAGACTTCGGTATTCATTACTTCAATCATGCAGGTTACCGACGTAGCGGTAAGCTCGGTCAGCGCTGGCATGATCTTGAAAATACGCCAGTCCTTACCAGGGATCAGTTCCTGGAGGTTGGCGTTGTACAGACGCACACTCTTGGCGAATGCCGGCGCATGCCGCGGCACCAGGATACGGCTGTAGGTACTACGCTCTAAAGTGAACGGTTCCCCTCGTTTCTGGTTATCCGGGTTTACATGCAGCAGGTCTGTTTTGTATTCGGGAACTAAGGGGAAGTTCATTAGCGAGCACCTTAATTCAAATCGAGAGTGGAACCGTCGTATTTACGGAAGGCTTCTTTGAGTACTTCCATGGTAACCGCAACGGTAGGGCTGTTGCCTGCCAGGTCGGCGATCTTTGCTGGCATCAGGTTACCTACGTCGGACAGACCCAGGTCGGTCTTGTTAGCCGGGTGCGCTTCTGGAAGACGCTTGTTCATGTGTTCTTCCAGCAACGACAGCACACTAGAGGAGTCCTGGGTGTTGGTAAGTACCATGATCAGGCTCTTGAACGCAGTGTACATTTCCAGCCAGTCGTAGGTCTGAGTGATTGGCTGTTGGTGTGGGTCGGCCGGGAAGTCATCTGGTACGTTAACCAGGGCACTCCAGTCTACCGAACGTGGAGTTACCAGTACGTCACCTACCACCTTAGCAAAGGCGGTGTCGTCCAGAATGAACGGGCCGCCGATGGTGTCATAGGAAGCCAACAGGGCTTCGTTAGGGTAGTCCTTGAGCAGTACGATAGCGCCGAATACGTTACGGCTGTATTTCAGGATGAAACGACTGAAGTCATGTGCGAATACGTAGTCCTGGCCAGGCACCAATGCAGTCTGGCTACCTTGGCGGCGGAGTATGAATTTCTGGCCTTGGCCAGCCAAAGGAGCGTTGGGGTAGAAGGGGCCGCAACGGGGTACGAACACCTTACGGGTGTTGTCCGAAGCGGTTTTAATTACTTCATCGGTGATTCGGCAATCGATGCGTTCCTGGAAGGGGTTCCAAGGGTAAGTAATAGCAGCCATTTACAGGTCTCCCAGGGCATTTTATAGTCTACCCTATTAATAAAAGGCCACCTATACGCAGTATAGGGGCGGTCTCAGGTCATATAATTCAGAGGAGTCAGCGCCTTTATGTACACTTATCAAAGGGCGGTTGGCGTTAGCCGGCGAGCACCGCAAGGTGAGGAACTCGTCGATATCAGCGCCATGGCGTGCAATAAATTATTTACTGAGTACAGTCGTTTAATCATTGTAGTTACGGATGGCCTGGCTAACAACCGTCAAGTGGCTATTGATCTCCAGAACTATTACGTGGAACTGGGTAGTTATTCCGGTAAGATCCAACAGTGGCTCACCAGCAAAGCTACTACAGTGTTGATCACTAGCAACGTACTGCCAGGTGACCGCTACCGGTTCGTGACTACCCACGACATCCAGTATCGCTGGTTCAGCCTCAAGCCCGGTAATGCTGACATGGGTGACGGACACCAAGACTCCTTGGACACCGTAGAGGCCCCGGATATCCGTGTAGTTAAAACGGATAACAGCGACGTAGATTTTGATGCACTGGTTAACCGTGGGTTGTTCATCATCAATGGTCACTTAGTGCGTGCAGTTAAAGGTAATCGTTGTGCCTACTTGCTGAATGCCGGTAAACACTTCAACGTGTATGATAACATCCACGTCAACTACCTTAACTTCAACACTGTGTCTACCCTGAAGACTTATCCGATTACTGAGACGGATATCGACTTCAAAGAGATCAACGGTATTCCTTTCTTGCATGTTAAGTCCCCAGTCAATATGTCTGGTAAGACTTGTTTAATGTCCATCGGTGGTCGGTTATATCTGAATGATGTGGCCATGCCCACTGGTGACACTACCTTTGCGATCAACATCAACAAGGTAGACTGGTTCTCTGCTATCTTCGACTCCAAGGAGTTGATCAACCTTAGTAGTGTCATCGCTAAGGAACGTATGGTAGTAGATAAAGGGTTCTTCCGTACCAAAGAGTTTTTCACTAAGCTGTTAACTGACAAATCGTCTTTCACTATTGTCCTGGATAACCCATATCTGGATATCAGTGTTAAGCCCATGGTCAATTACCTGTACCCATTCACCTACCATACCGAGGAAACCAAACAGTTACCAATTTTGACTGGTAACGGTTTGTTGCCTAAGTATTTCACCAGAAGGATCATCAACCGACGACTACTAGATATCGACATAGGAGTTCAAAAGTTATACGTAAACAAAACTACCGGTATCCAGAACGGAGGGGATCTCTACCACGGCTTTAAGAGCAAGTACGCCCCCAGCCGATTACACCCTGGTTACTTGTTATATATCCGTGCCATCATCCAAGGTACCTAAACATGGGAAAAGCAATTAAAGGATGGTTATTCCTTGATCGCGTTCGTTCCATGGTTACTTTCTTTGCGGTCTTGATTGGTCTGGGTTTGCTTGCATGGCAGACCTACAGCCCCAAGCCCGTGAAGTTAGAAGCCGAGTCATTCAACGCCATCAAAGAAGCAACCGAAGCCATGCGACGGACCGCGCAGTTGTCAGAACAAATCGTTAAAGATAACGAGGTGTTTACTGCCGGTATCAAGGAAATGATGCAAAAGCAAGCTGACTTAAGGGAGGCGAATTATGATTTCCTTATGGGGGAATACGGTACAGGCGATAAGCCGTCTAGTTATGACGGTGGGCCTCCTCCTGACTTTGGGTTGCACAAACAACCCCTCAGTCTCGGAGGGCTCCCAATTTATCCAGATCCAGGCGGACCGGATAGAGTACAACACGTACGCGTCCCAGTTGAAAGCAATTCAGAAACAGCTAACGGAAGTAGCACCGGAGTTTCGGGAGGTAGCTCCCCTCCCCCCTCAGTCCAGGGTGGGCGATCTGACAAGGTGGTTGGAGCAGAATAACTGTCTCCTCCCAGGTCTCTCACCTACTGAGCGGGTGTATTGCTACCAAGTGACTCGTGTATACCTGATTCAAACCACGAAAGCACTTGATGCACAAGACACCACCGTGTGGGCTGCTAAGCGGACGATCCAGCAGCTGGTAGGTAATTTGAACAAAGTCATTGAAATGGCACCACAGCCTAACATAGACAAAGTTCCCCCCTGATGCAGACATAAGTTAATATACCCTCCAGGAGCCCTACAAAGGCTCCTGGAGGGTATATAGCTGCATTACTGCCCATTGGTACTGTTATCACCGTTCTGCTTCTTATCGGTGCTGATAACGTTTGCCAGACGGTTCCGTAACTGATCAGTAAGGCCACTTCCTTGCATGATAGTCGAAATCGTCTTGTTAGCGTTTACCCAAGTCCAAGCACAGATAATCGGACCGATGTTAACAATGACCAGTGTCAGCTCGCTAGGCCATTCACCGCCGTCCTTAACCGACAGGTGTGTGGTGTACACGTTGAACACCGCAACCACACACATGGTGATAATGGAAAGGATCCCACCCAGGTTACGCAGCGAGATAGTCCACTTACCAAACAGTTCCCGTTCAATACCCCCATTGACAGCAGGGGACTCTTCGGGAGTTACCGGTTGCTCCTCCACTGGTTTATTCATGCATAGAACACTCCGTAGTCTTTAGCGATGATCTCACAACGGTACAGAGCAATAGCCGTGGCGTCTGACGAGTGCTCATCGATTACCTTGAGATCGAACCCTTCGGAGTCTAAGTGCTCGTATGCCATCACACCGTTGTGGACGTCTTCTTTCTCTGATTTCTTAGCCACTACACCTACCGTCTCTTTTGGTGGGATAGGTGTAACAGTAGACACGTGGATACCACGCTCAATGAAAGGTGTTTGCAACATAGCCACAGCCTGGATTAGCTGCTTGAAGGTACCAGGGCTACGGCCAAGGTAGTTATCCTCGATAATAGCCGTGACGCACACCTTAACGAACTTACAAGCCTTGTCGATCCAATCGGTAAGGTAGGCGTCAATGATCCCACCCAGTGCACGAGCCAACCCATAGCAGCGTGCCAATACCCCAGTACCATTAATAGTGTCGTCGTACTGTTCGGGGATGTCGTATAACACCCTGTCCCCTTTAATGGTATTTACGTACACCAACTTGAAGGGTGTGCGCTTGGACAGATCGACGTCCATGACACACACCCCCATGTTGGTGGTAGAAGGGTCAATTGCAATGACCCTCAATACCTGGGGGACTGTTAAGTCCTTAACCATAGACAGCTCTTATTAATTGCTCTGGCTACCAGCGCCGGCAGTTGCGTTAGTGTGCAGGAGCATTGGCTCACTGGCACCGTGGTCGTAATCCATGTTGAGCATGGTGTTGTTCAGGGCACTACGGGCATCACGCTCAGTGATGTAGTGAGCAGCAACAGCGCTACGCACTTCGGTGTAACGTACGACACCAGCACCGCCGGTAACACCATCAGTAATAGTATCTACACCCCAGCACTGCATTACCTCGTTGACGGCAGCATAGCTGGCGTCGTTGTAGAGGATACGGCAGGCGTTGGCCATCTCTTGCAGGTCGCCTTGGTTCAGCGAGCAACCCAGGATACCCGAGGAGTTGATGTACGTGTTCGACAGCGCCACCGAACCTTCACTGGTGAAGTCAATTGGTTGTGGGTTGAACAGGTCATCCCGTACCGGTACGTGTGGGGTAGCTGTCTCGTTACCGTTCTCGTCACGCACCACCTTGGCAACCTGTGGGTTATAGTTGGTGAAGTCGATCAGTTTCAGGTAGTAGAACACGTAGGAGTTACCGTCGTAGCCGTTCTTTACCACACGCATGCGGTACTTGGCACGGTTGACGTTGTCCAGGTCTTCGTTGATCGGACGGCAGATGAACGGGATGGCCGTGAACAGGTTCATGTCGGTCGGCTGGTGCTGGTTGATTTTCATGCGGCTTACGCCCATGTTGTCAGAACCATTGCAGTTCGCACCGCGGATACCGACGCCGAAGTATTTCAACTCGAAGTCTTTGGCCGCTTTAGCACCGATCGATTCAGTCGCCAGGATGTTGTACAGCTCGTTGAGCGTGGTGTAACGTGGCAGGTTGAAGCTCTGGCGAGTGGCCAGACACTTCATGATGATGTTACCCCAGGCAGTGTTGGTGGTAGTCTGGGTAGGTACTTCCGACCGGTTCTGGTCTTGTACGTCGGTGTTGGACAAAGCCATTGGGTAAATTCCTTATAGACGGATGAGCCTAAAGCTCGTCGGTGTAAAGCGCATAGAATCTGACACCAGGACCACTGTGAGGGTCTCTTTATCAGGCACTAAATAGGCAATGTCCTCATCCAGGACGTGGTGTCCGGAGTAGCGGGTGACCCAGTTAGCGATCATGGCTTTGTTATGGTTTACATCGTAATCGTTACGATACTGTTTTGGTATGCTTAGGGTTTTGACCATGTCCAGGCAACTGAGGTCTACACGCTGGTGCTCGTAATAGACGTTGTCGCCATTAGCCTTAGATACCAAGAACACCGCGTTCCCTTTAGCGTTAGTAGCCGTGTGGGTGAACGTGGTGTTCAAAGCCTCGGTGGCATCAAGGATATGGTTGTCTTCCAAATACCGTTGTTTGATAAGTGCTAAGACTTTATTCATTCTTCCACCGGCAACTTGCGGATGTAGGAGTTGTCGATACCACGTACAGCGTAACGACGTGGGTCTTTCTCCAAGTTGACTGACTTGAGCACGCTGCGATCAGTCAACTTACCGTTAGCAGTGGTGCTGGCTACGATATGCGGCTTAAGCGGTGTGTACAGTTTAGTCAGCGAGTCCATGCTGCGAATACCGTCCATGTTGGACTGGTAGTTCAGCTCTACGCCACTGAAGTCAGCAGTGAGCTTGTTACCAGGACCCATCAGGTCCGAGTTACCTACGAACACCTCGTTAATCAGTTCAGTAACCGCTACGTCATCGTCCATCAGCTTAATGACGTGGATGGTGTAGGAACTAAGCTGGGTCATGATATCAATCAGATCACTCTGTTTGATACGCATGTTAGGTTGGATGTTGGTGTCCCAGCCAGTTACCCGTTTGAAGATGTCCCAAGCAAACGCCTTACACTCAGCAGCAGTGTAGTCACTAAAGTCGAACTTGTACTCGTTAAGCAACTCGTCGTACCGAGTGAAGTCACCCAGTTTAACGATACCAGATGTATAAACAGTCTTAGTGGCTTGCTTAACCCGCGCACGTTTGTTCAAGTCGTAGAACTGACTGTACAGTTTCTTGTGCTTCCACATGGTCTCGTACACATCGAATGCGTACTGGATCAGGTAGTCAGGTGCTACGAAGTTGGCTACCGGGAACCACAGCGCCAGGATGTCCTCTGCCAGGTATTTCGGGTAAACGTATTTCTTACCGCCAATTGCCAAGATTTCCTTGACAGTAGGGGGCTTGATCCGCATCACGTTCTGGTAGTAAACCGGACAGATATGTACAGGGTTGTCACCATTGGAGTAATCAACCAAATACTTCCAGACGTGGTAAGCGTCAGTCACTGGGAGACGGACCTGTCTACCGGTCTTTGGATCGTTAACGATAACACGCCCCAGGAACTTCTTATTACCTGCCAGGTAAACCCATTCGTTCTTAACCACCGACATTAGTGTGTCTACGTGCCGGTTGGTGTAGTCGCGCATGGCAGACTCTAGCGCTTTAGTAGGAAGCTCTGAGTGTAACGAGTTCTCACCTTTGGCTACTGCGTCTTCCTGGTAGATAGTGGTGAAGTCATAGTTGTCCTTAGCGAGTGGTTGTTGCTTCTCGATAAGGGCAGGGGTGTCGATGTACGTTGGATCGCGACCGTAGTCGTCGATCAGGTTAAGGTTAAGGCGACGGTACAGCGGGGTAGGTGTAAGGTCTTCTACCTGGGTGGCAGTGCCTTCTACCATGTCATATTTAGCCAGGGGGATGTTTGCTTCGGTAAGCATGTTCTGCAACAGCTTATCAAAGGTAAACGACTGCCCTGGGTTATTACGCAGCCAAGCAATGTTGCGGAACAGCCACATGGTCTGTTTACGCGTCAGGCTGTTTTTGTACTTTGAAAACTCGCCGTACGAATCTATATGACTCCAAATAAAGAAGTCGTGACTATGCCGGGTGCGCATGTGCTCTAAGCGGATGGTCCCAATCCCTTGCAGGATCGACGCATAAAGCAGCTCCGACATCATCGGCATGAATAGGTCGTCGGTATAGTTGTATTCGTGACCCATGATCTGGGACACTACCGACTTGATGTATTTCTGCAACTCCGGGATTAACTGGGTTTCATTCCAGAGTACCAATTTGGTATTGTAACGGAGGATCTTATAGTCCTCGGCCTCTATGGTCTCGCTATAGGGGATCGGCTGCAGGATACCCCGAATCAGCGTAGGCTGGGCTGGGTATTCAGCGACCAACCGATTAAACCAGTACGTGCCTTTAGCGTACTCGCGTGCGGTAGCCAAGTGCAGCTTGAGGTTCTCTTTGTTGAAGACGATTTCTTCATCGGTGTCAAGAGACCGGATCACCATCGGGACGTCAGTCTCGTGGTAATCGCCGTTAAGGTTCATGTAGTAACGCCATGTGGTCTTGTCTTCACTGATCACATGTCCTACACGTTCCAATGCTTGGTTGTACCGCTTCGCCCAGAGTTCGATCTTGACGATCATAGTTCTTGTTAGGGCGAACGTGTCCCTGAAGAACTTGTCCTTATCCGCATTGTTCATAATTAGTCACCAAAGGGTTCAATATGTCCTACAGAGTGCGAGCGACGACGATAGGTAACCAGCGCGCTGACTATACTCAAATCAGCAAGAGCTTTACCAACCTACCGCCAGCTATTCAGTCAACGGTGCGAAACGCTGTACCACAAAACGGTCTCACACCTGAGAAAGGGGATATCGGTGGTACGGATACAGTCAACCAATATAAGCTGCAAAGGCTTAGTGACGTAATCAGTAACAACATCAATGCCGTAACCGACCTGCGGGCAATTACCCCGTATGTGGACAAAGCGGAGTTGATCTGGAACACCATTCTGCTGTACCCCAATGGTAAGCAGGAACGTATCCTCACCTATGACACTCTGCCGTCGCAGTTCAAGAACAACGCATTGCACTTAGAACTGTTGAAGGTGTGGGAAGAATACTTCACCAACGACTATAGGATCGAGGAAGAACTCAGCAAAATTATCAACGATATCCTGTGGAATACTGGGTCTTACGTGCTCTTTAACTTGAGCCGTCCTGGTCTGGATTACTTGATCAATGGTAGTGAGTTCGATCCAAAGAAAGCCCGTGAAGGTACTGAGGCTTTCATGGAATACCGCAACAAATCCCTGGAGGAATTGCGTCGGGAATTCGTAGAGGTTGGTGGTCAAGTCCGCGCCAAGAACATTGGCAAGATGATCCGTGACCCTAATGCACCTGAAAAATCCAAGGTGAGTGGTCTTGAAGCTATTCTGAGTGGCGGTACCACTGAGGCTGGGTTGGAGTTCAACCTGTTCGGTAGTGATGTGGACCCTGATAACGACATGGGGATCACCTTTACTGACAACCCGGCGGTGCTGTACTTCCAGAAGCTCAAAGAGAAAGACCGGGTCAACCATGCGCACAATGTGATGGGTGCTGAGAACCTCGATCTGATGATCGACCAGTTGCTTACCCAGCCTGAGGCTAAGGATCCAAAAGATCCAATCACCGACAAGGACACCAAGGTAAGGCAGAAAAAGGCAGAGCCTTCGGAAGCTACTACTAAGAACCTTGACGAGCCCATGATCGCAGCTGCTGCGCGTGAGCTCTACCGTGCACGGAACATCCATCACCAGTCAATGCAGTTCGTTAAGCCTATTGACACTCTGTCGGTAGCTCCTTACGGCCGCGGTCTTACTTGGCATATTCCTAGTGAAGCGGTAATTCCAATTCACTATAACGGTCAGAACAAACGTCAGGGTGACTTCATTTTCCTGATCGATCCTGAGGAGGGTACCTTCCTCAAGAACACTGCTGACCCGGAATACTACCAGTCGGTCAACAAGACCAAGAACGGCATTGGCAACAAGAACAAGGCTGGTAGTGAGAACAACCTCATTAGCAGTCTGCGGGTGATCCAAGAAGGTAAAGAATGCGAATTCGACATGTCCGAATTCGTTGACATTGCCAAGAAATCGATTATCAAGCAGTTCACCTCGGCTATTCTGAGCGACAAGGCTGAGAACATCAGCATCACTATTGACGAAGAGACCAACAAGATTTTCTTGAGCCGTCTGTTCCGTCGTCAAGGTGTGCGTTGCTTGTATGTGCCTGGTGAAGCCGTTACCTACATGGCGTTGAAATTCAGCCGCTTAGGTACTGGTCAATCGTTGACTCAGCTGGCTAAGATGCACATTGCTCGTCTGGCTGCATTTGACGTAGCGGATGCTCTGGCTAACCTGGAGGCTGCTCAGCCTCACACGCTGATGACTCTGACCCACGGTAAGGAAGACGGGGATCCAAACAACACAGTCGCTATTGCACGGGCTGCGTTCTACGATCAGAACCCTAAACTTCACTCGATGCTGGCCAGTGCCCAGCTGTCTGTCCCGTCGATTGTAAACGCCCTGAAAGACTCCTCGTTGACCGTTAAGATCAATGCCGGAGACAACCCGTTAGTGGCTGCTCCAGAAATCGACATGCAGCAAATGGAGAAAAACTATTTCAAGCCGGTGGCTGATGAGTCTCGTCAGAAGGTGTTGAATGATATCTCTAACTACTTCTTTACTCCTCGGAGTTGGTTGGACGTTAGTGACGATCAGAACAACTTCAAGATCGAGGCTATTACCGAGCACGAGATGGTTACCAACCAGGCTGTTAACTGGCAAGCTGCGCTGGCTGAGTTCATTGTGGACTTCCAGAAGAAACACACCCGTGTTAACGCTCCATTGCTCACTAAGCTGATTCAGTGCATCAAGGACAACAAGAAATACTGGAAGCCAGACAACGCCAAGGAAGCAATAGCTGGTGACGACGGCACGGTTATCAAGACCCTGCTGGCTGACTTCTTTGTAGGTGTTAAGGTTAGCTTCCCTGAACCTACCAGTATGGAAACCACTGACAAACTCAAGAACCAATTGGACTCGATCCAGGCTCTGGTTGAGAAGTGGATGGAGATGGCCGGTGACGGCATTATCATGGATTCCATTGTTAAGACCTTGGGTCTCAATACGGAGATGGCTACACCGGATGAGATCAACAAGCACGTGAAAGCTTACTTCTACGCGGAGGCCTTCAAGAAGTTCAACATCCCAATGCCGTTCGACGAGATCGTCAACGACGGTAAAGGTGGTGGTATTGCTTCGTTGGTACACGGTATCGTGCATCAGCAGGTCAACATGCAGGAGTTTGTGGTCGCTTACCTTACAGAGAAGCAGAAGGCTACCAAGGACTTCATTAAGAAGAACCAGACCAAACTGCAGAAACTGTTTGATGAGCAACCTGAGGTACCAGAAGGTGAGCCACAGCTGGATGCTGATGGTAATCCGATTCCTGGTACTGAAGATGTTCCAGGTGACGATAACGCAGGTGGTGGGTACAATCCGTTTGGTGGGGATGCTCAGACGGATGATTCTGTACCTGGTGATGATGATGTACCTCCAGGGGATGACGACACTCCTCCAGCTGACGCTGGTAGTGGTGACACGCCTACTGAACCAGATGCTGACGCTGACGCGGATGCCGGTGGTAAGGGTAGCAATGATCCAAGCTCCCCTAACTACGATCCGTTTACTGGCGGCAAGGCGTAAATAGCAAAAAAAGAAGTAACGTCTATAACCCCTACCCAGCCAATGGCTGGGTAGGGGTTATATTTGCTTAATGTCTACGTCTGACAAAATTCAAGCCAGTAATTCCTTTAACGGAGTCTTCCTTGATAGTTAGGACGCGTACGTGGGTTCGATCGCAGCCGAGGAAGGCGTCACTCAGGGCATCGATAGCTTCCATGTAGAAATAAACATCATCCCATGGTCCATCTTTGTCATGGCGGTCTAGAGCTTTCAACAAACAGGTGGTGATGTGATGCTCCAGGTTAGGCATGCGTAGCAGACCTTTAGGCCAATTGCCGGAACGACGAATAGCACGGAACTGCTTGAATATTGGTTCGGGATTAACCGATGCTGGATAACCAACCTCGATGGACGGTTTGAATACTTCAGTCCCTTTCACCAGTATTGGGAACTTGGTGTACTCGAACGGTCGCTCTTTGCTGTCTTGTTCCAGTAACAGGTTCAATGCAAGTTTGGTCATATTAACTTACTCCGTAGATTTGTTCGTAAATTACCCAGTCAACACCACGTACGCGGATGTAGCGATGCGAGGCTGGTTCGTAAGGGTCTTCAGTAAAGATGACAGATAGTCGTCTGCTCATGTGCCCGCCAACCAACAGGTTTTCTTCCATAAGACCCAACACTATTTCACGTGCCAGCTCTTTAGGTTTACGTCGGATAGCTTTGTCACCATTCAGTACTAATGGGTTCAGTATATCAGCGATGGCATTCACCATGCTAACCCCATTAGTATCATTAATGGCATTAAGGTCTATCTCGTACCAACTACCTGGTTCCTTGGGAGGTTTCGGCGCGGCCTTATCTAACTCTTTAAGCCGCTGCACTAGATACTTCTTGAACTCAGGACCAGACGGCCGGGTGTCTTCACCAGATTTCTTGGTGGTGTCGTAGACACTGTAATAAGACAAGAGCTCGGCTAGTTCAGTGAGTGTGAACTTGTCCAGTTTGTTCTTACACGTGGTCATTACTCGGCTACCTCGTTTTGGATCTCCAAGCACAGAGCCCACTTCTCAGAACGGTTAGGGTCAGCTTTGATACCAGCTCCTGGAATAAATGCCAGCGATTCAGCCATCATACCAGTTGGCCCGCGCGAGTTAACGCGCATCATTACCCCACCAGGTACTTTCATTACAGTTGTAGATTTTACTGGGTAGCCCGTGCCCTCTGTGACTAGAGGGTACCATTCGCCGCCTGGAAATTTAATATTAGCCATGTCATATCCTCCTAGACAAAAAAAGAAGGACTCCGAAGAGTCCTAAGGGGAAACAGCGCTAGCTGTTTAGGAGGGTCACCTAGGCCCCAATTTAAACCAAGCTCATTAAACGGCGATACAATCTATTCCTCTTTGCAACTTTCGTTTACAGGGTTTCCCCAAACCAGAGAGTTTATAAACTGCATGCGGCTTTATGAGTAGGTTGGAACCTAGGCGACCCAAACTCGTTAAAACTGTTAGAAGTAGCAGACGTCAGTCAGGTTACCGGTTTTGTAGAAGACCTGTTCCTGGTCGGCGTTGTATTTCTCGATTGCCGCTTCCAGGTTGATGTCAGCACCCACTACCACAGAGCCAGTGGACTCAGTGGACAGATGCACCATACCGGTAGTGTCGTCGATGTAAAGCTTGTTGATGCTGAAGTGGCTCCAACGGCCCAGAGCTACGACGTTGTAGCCGCGGCGGCCTGCCTGCAGTGCAATGCCAGCCAACTTCCGTACTTTATTATCGGGAGTGTGGTCGTCAATTACTTCGCCACCATTAGCGCCGAGGATTGCAGCAATGGCGTCGTACTCGCGGTACTCTGGAGCACGCTGTGGTTCGAGTGACGTTACTTCCGGTACCAGCTTGCCGTTTACCAGGTAGTGGATCGACTCCAGCGAACCGCAGCTGAACTTTTGACCCACCTGTGCTGCGTTGTAGTTGGTGACGCCTTGTTCCAGGGTTATGCCATCAAGGCACTTTACCACACCGCCAACAGCCTCACGGGATACGTGAGGAATGGCACGCTCGTCCAGGTACAGACGGTTGAGCGAGAAATAGATCGAGCGGCACAGTACAACTGGAATCCGGGAATCACCTTTAACCAGTTCGGCGATGCCGGCTACAGTCATTCCACCAGCGCCGTGGTGGTCATCCAGGATGCGACCCGAAGTGAAGTTGATGGCGTCAACGATTGCTGCGAAGTTGTTTACGTTGTTCATGGACATTTCCTTAATATAAGTAAAAGAGTGTTGGTGATCCCCTATGGACCACCATGCACGTGTAACAGTTAGAAGCTTGCGTGACCGATTTTAGCGCGACGTGCTTCATCGATGATGAATGCCGCTGCAGTCATTTCGGCTACCTCACCTTCCTCGAAGAGTTTGACTGGAACCAGTTGGCCCAGACGCATCTTGTAGAAGTTGGTGAGGAACGCGGTACCGTGTTCGTTGGTAGCGTGGGTAGTGTTATAAGTCACTACCGACTCACGCAGATCTACCGGGACCAATCCACCAAATACTGGTTTCATGTCACGGAACATCAGGCCACCAACCGACCGGCGGGACAGACGCACTTTACCATCTTTGAGGTAGACCTCATTAAGGGTGAAGTGTTCCTCGTCAAAAAGACCGACCGGGGTTACAACACCGTCGCGATGCAGCAGCGCAATGCCGCTTACCATTGCACGGGTGATAGGGTCGTTGTCATCGCCAATGAAACCGTGGGCTTCATTAACAGCTTTAACGATTGCAGCGTAGTCATAGTTAGACATGGTGAACTCCTTAGAAGATTTAGTAATCCAAATGAATTACTGTTCTTATTCACCCTAGTTATATAGACCTGAGTTCCCCTAGAAATTAAAAATGCATAATAGACCCCTACCCACCCGTTAGGGTGGGTAGGGACTACTCTAAACTAATTGCGCAATTAACTCAGTATCAATTAACGCCCATTACCACGAGTGGCTTATCGGTATCCACATGACGCAACGTGGCCACGTTACGGTCACCACCGACATAGCTGAACAACCAGACGTGACCCGACGCAGCATAACGCAACAGATGGTCTTTGTGGACTTCTGCAGTCGCTGGTGCTTCCGGATCTTCTACCACGATTTCCATGAGCTTGAACAACTCAGGGAACTTACTACGTTTAATGTACAACGGCACATTAAACTCTTCGTGGTACGGGCCTTTGTCGTTGACCAGGTTGGCCATGTAGAACTCACGTACTACATACAGGTCGACGTCGTCCTTGAGTTTCTCGATGACGCCCATCTCTTCAGGTGGGATACCATGCGGGTTAACTTTGTGGAACATACGCAGGTTACGGGTCAGGTAGTTGGATACCGCACCGTCGGTCAGCAGACCGTAAGCCTGGTCATCGTTCTTTTGGAGCTCGTTGGCCAGGTCTTCGATGTCAGACACGAAGTTACCAATCTGCAGTTTACCGCCACCGCCTTTTCCGTCCACAGCATTGTAGCCGCAGACGTTTACCAACCATTCATTCACAATGGCGGTCATACGGCTGTTGATAAACCCAGCTACGTTGTTGTCGATGACGTTTTCGTTGAACAGGCGACGCAGGTGCTTACCGGCATTCAGTACCGACGGACGCTCGTTGTCTTTCAACTCGGCATCGCTGAACAGGTAAGGTGCATCTTGGAACAGGCGAGTTTTGTCTTCTGGCTTGACGCAGCTGAAAACATCCCACTCGACCAGGGTGTCGAACACTACTGCAGCTTTGTTGTCTTTGAACTTGGAAGTCAGACGATCGGTGATCAGTTTGACGTTCTGCATCAGCGCAGTAGTCTTCTGCTCAACGATTGGTTCGTCTACTACGATAGCCGGGATACCAGCACCCAGCTCTTTAATACGCTCGACGTCTACTTCCAGCTTTTTCTCATCTTTTACTACGTCAGCCATCGGAGCGGCAACAACCATATACAGGTCGCCTTCGTTCTCTGGCTTCTCCAGGAGCGGCAGGAGCACTTCTGGGTTACTGAACACACGTGCCACATCGAGACCCTCAGCTCGCACGGCATGGCTGAACCAGCCGTCGTTGTTATCGAAATCGATCACGACTACGCGATAGCAATCGCGCAGCAGACCTTCCTCTTGACGCATCTCTGGGTGACGTTTGAAGACCTTCTGGATTTTGCGCCAGTCGGTTTCCGGGATGAAGTAATGATTGTCACGACCGATCGGCTTGAAGAAGCGACGCAGGTTGTAATCCTGCATGTTCTCCCGCGTAAGGTTGTCGAAGTCACTACGAGTAGTACCCCAAGTCATACTCACCTCATTATCAAAATTTGGTTGGCTAGCGGCCGGTTTAGGTGCGGGTTCATGGTAGTATTCCCCACGCCTGGATGCAACATTACGATCCACCATTGCATTGATTGATTCATAATCCGAGTTGGTGTAAGCCTGGTCCCGTTTGGCTTGCGGGATATACCCGATGTAATCACCATAACGGTCTGGGTCAAACACCCGTGCATGTTCCACCGGAGTGGAGACTGCATTGGAGAACGACAGCGACGCATAAGGAAACGGTACATCAAACATTTCCCACATCTTGGAGAACTCTTCCTTAATAGTCTCCAAGTTGTTCAACTGCAGTTCCAGCTTTTTCGGGAGCCGGTGTGTATATGAAACGCCCTTCTTGGTGTTAAACAGCCAGTTGAGGAACTCCAGGAACAGCGCCTGGTAACATGCGATCTCCGATGCGTTGTTGAAGTCGGCTTCGGACCATTGTTCCTTACCAGACTTCCGCATGTTCTCGATCAACAGATAACCGAAAATGACACCACCGTTAATTGCTGCTGTTTGGTGGAAAGAAGGAAGTTTATTAATGTCATCAATAAACTCTTTCTTGAGCGGGCAGATCTGGCCAGTGTCCTGGTCAACCGTGAACTGCTCTTTCATTTTCTGGTAGTTCTTGTAAAAGAACGTAGGCTGGCGACGAACCATGTGTTGCATGAACATGGTCATCGGTTCTTCTACTTTACCGATGTAATACTCGATGGTATCTTGGGAGATCCCACCGTTCTCTAGCATCCCTGCTAGAACCTCGTTTTGCTCTAGTCCGCCACCGTGGTGCTTCCAGTTGAAACCACCACCTACCCCTGTAGTGGCTGCGCTACTAGCAACCCCTGCAAGGAAGTTCTTAATAGCTTGACCAGGGATGATTTGCTGGTGGAGTTGCGCGCCTTGCAGCCCTCCCATCCCAGCAGCCTGACGGCCATCTGATTGAGGAGGGTCGGCGTTCAAGTTCACCGATCCGGGGCGTGAACCACCAAAGCCACCGAGACCAGTTGGTTTAATCGATCCGACCATTGTTAATTTCTCTCGTTTTGAGTCGCTTCTCTGCTTTAGCGTAACGCTCCGCGTGCTTAGGGTTCAAGCCGGTAACTTTGCCGTGCAGGAAGATACAAGGTAAAAGATACGCCCGTCCGTCTGGACATGGTGATGACACCTTGAGGTGACTGTTCACAAACAGTTGGGAAGCGTGGATATGCGTGGAGGAATCCCCAGCATCGAAATCACCCTTCTTACGGTTCTTAGACGAACTGGTGAACACCTTATCTTGAGGAATACAACCCAACATGTAGTCAACAAACGGAACGTCTGTCGGAGTGGCTTCCTGGATCAGGTTGGTAGTACGGGCATTGTCGATCTCTTTAGCGTGGAACCTGCTATTGAGGAATCGCGATACCTTCTTCTGGCTCAACTCAGAATTGTTCTTGATATCGTGCTTGAAGTTGTTCGCTGCTGTGATCAACTTATCCATGGTGAACTCCAGTGACGAGAGTTCTTTGTGGAACATGGACGCACGATCAGTGGTTTGCACGATCTCACTACGGTTGGTGATAATGTAGTTGAAGAGATCGAAGATGTCGTTAGCTTCGATATCCTGGTTGCGGAACTTCTTGATGGAGTCCTCATCCAGGTAATCGTTGATGGAATCAAAGTGGTTATACATCAACCGCATGATAGCTTCGTTGGAATCCCCGCTCTTAACCGAAGTACGTCCGATCAAAAGCTTCCAATAGTCCGGGTCATCAATCCGTTCTACATCAAAGTAACTGCCCATACAGTCAATAACGAACTGCAAAGAAGCAGCATACTGCAAACCGAGGTTGTTGAGGGTCTTACGTGTAGGCGAGACATTGCGCAAAGCAATACCCAGATCCTGCACTACAGTTTCCCCCAGGTACTTGTGGTTATCTGCCTTGGACCGTGTGATAATTTCCCAACGGTCTTTTGCACGGCAGTCGCTCAGCAATGCATCTACTGGGCCCAACTCGTACTCACACTCACCATAGCGTCGCATGGCCTCTGTAAAGCCAATGTTGGCAAACACGTACCACGCTAGCAACGGGATTGGAACTGTCTTGCTAGTGATCTTCCTGGCGGCTGTAGGGCTATAGAACCGGTTGCACGCCAAGTTGATACTTGCAGTGGACGTCAATACCTGATGACCATGCTGGAATACGTAATCGTAGTTGAAGTTTTCCGTCCCGATTTTGAACTTGAACCCCAGTACTTTCACGAACAGCGAGTTCTCCTTAGTAACAGGAAGTCCTCGCTCAGCCAGTACAATTTGCAGACTATAGTGCACACCGCGCAACCAGATATCACCATACTTGTCACAGTACGGCAACATAGTGTACGCATGCATTCGAATCATCTGACCCGACTTATCCTGGTAGTCGATTGCCAACTTGACAGGATAGATAGTCTCCTTGTGGATATCGTAGATCTTCGTACTCGAGTTGATCAAGTAGTCGATATACTCACGAGGTGGTACTTTGGTCACTCCCCTGAAAAACACTCCACGTGACTCAATGCTCTTAAAGATGATGCGAAGCGCGTTCTCGTAGTAGCGCAAAGCACCCTCAAACTCTTTCTGGTGGAAACCCTCCATAATCGTCTGATTGAACTTTGGATACTTTTCTTTGATGCGGTCCGCGAGTACGTGAAACATCCTTTTATCCCCAAATGTGTTAAGTCGTAAAGAATCTAATACCCGCAAAAAGCAAACCAGAGATAGCAGCCAAACCTTTCAACAAATCTACGCCGAAGGACATCTTGGTTTTCTGCTTCATCTGATCTATTGCATGTTTGTCCCGTGACTCACGACGCTTTGAATCGTCTTTGAGCCTGAGGATCTCTTCCTTATTACTAAAGTCAACACGTTCTCTTTTATCCTCGGCCGCCTTGAACTCTTGTTTGAGTCTGGCCAGATCCATTTGATGGGACTGCTTCAGATGTACTAGCTGGAGATCCAGTTTTTCTATCTGACGATTCGCCCCGTCTAAACGGATATTAGTATCGTCCAGTAGTTTAATTTTACTATCTAGCGCTTTAGATAGCGAATTAGCCTTAGCCTCAGCTTCTTGATACCTTTCGGTATTACCATTTAACATGGCTTCTGCTTTGCTCTGGAAGATGCCGAGCCCTTCTAACCTGCCTTTCGACAAGTCATCAAAACTATATAATGAAGCCACCGGTGGGTTTGTACCGACCGATACTCCGATATACAGCCCTGGCGTAGCTTGTGGATCATCAGCTACTGGCACTTCAGTAGCACGACCCCCAATGTTTACGTAGAAGGGTTTCTGTGTTTTACGCGGATCGATTACATATGCACAGTAACTGATCGAGCATCGCGGATTGCTACGATGCAGTTGGTCCAGGGCCTCGGTAAGACTCGACTCGGGGACGTTGAGTGGAGCCCTATCAATATTGCCACGACCACTGTACATGGTGAAGCCAAACATCTCACTGTGGATCGCACCGTGCTCATCAGCCAGGTGTGCTCCCAAGTGTACTACGAAATTAGCAGAGCTAGGAAAATCTTGATAGAAGTCTACGTTGTCACGCAGGGTCTTCACTTTAGCTGCCATTTCTTCCAACACTGCCCGATCAAACTTGGTCAGTGCTTGTGAAGGATCTACTTGGATTTCTTTAACCTTGAAGTTTTGGAAGGACACTCGAACGTACTGTTCTTTGTTATATGTCGCTTCTGCGCTCTTTGGGATGATGTATCGCAGACCACCTTTGTGGGCTACAACCAAATCGAAAGAAGTACTGTTATTTACGACTTCACGTTCAAGCTTGAAAGTTGCCATTCCAAACCACCATTAATAGTTGCACTGTCCTGATAATTTAGGTCTGAAATATTCCAACAAAAATGAAAATGCAAAAAAAAGAAGTAATACCACCCCTAGCCCTTTGCGGGGCTAGGGGTGGTATTAGTGAAGCTTATACCCTAAGGCTACGGCCCCATCCTGAACTAGGGAGCCTTATTGCACGAATGCTTTAAGTACTCCGTAGTCCGTGTCCGGGATGAGGCTTAAGGGTTTTTTGCTTCGATCGCCTCAACAACTTTGCCCAGGCCAGCTTCCAGGCCGAGGATCTCGACCTTCTGTTTCGCCAGCTTGGTCAGCAGACCTTCGTCACCCAGGAACTTGGCAGCGTCGGTGATCTTCAGCGAGCCGATGATCGGGTTCAGCGCCCAGTGCTTGTAGGTAGGCATGGTCATGACCACACCGTAGTCTTGCTGCTCACGAGTCACGTTACCTTGAACAACGATGTTCTCTTTCGAGACCACAACGCCGACGCCACCCAGAGGGTTGATGAAGTCGCTGGTGGAGTTGTTCTTGGTGACGATCAGGATCTCGCCGATCTGGCTGTCGAAGTTGGTTTCGATAGCGGTCATGTTGACCATCGAGCCCAGGGTACGAGCATCACCAGTCTTCATCAGGAAGCGACGCAGGTTCTGGTGAACGATGATGTTCCACTCAGGAGCAGTGGTGCCACCGTATTCAGCGATCGCAGCGATACCGGACTTGGTAACCAGCGCCGAGGTGATGTCGGACAGTTCGTTGGTGAACACGGCCGATACAGCTTCGAAGATGCCGGTGCTGTCTTGAACCGAGACCACGTCTTCCAGGGTGATGGTACGGTTGACGGCCGAAGCAGTCACGTAGTGCATACCTGGCAGAACGTTGGAACCCTGGTTGTTCGACACAACTGGGTGACCGTCGATCGAGGTGATGTACTTCAGGTGTTCGTGAGCCATGTCGAAGGCTTTCTTCGAGCACTGGTTGTTGATCACCACCGACATCTGCTGGATGGCGTAGTCCAGGGAGTCCTGGTTCACGTCGTCTTTGGAGATCGGGTACTTCACGGAGACCGGCGAACCACGGTGTACCGACAGGTGCTTGTCAGCGTCGAACACTTCGATGCGGTAGCCGAAGTTACCACGGTTCAGGTTGTTGACGTTGGCCGAGGTCTTGACACCGGTGACCGAACCTTTGGTCAGCAGCTTGAACAGGGCTTTCTCGTCTTCGCTGGCGCGGCCGCGATCGATGACGTTGCCGGAGGCGATGTGGCGCAGAGCGGAGATGGTCAGTTGACCACCGTTCAGGCGCATCACGTTCTTCTGGCGTTGGAAGTTGCCGTTCATCGACACGTCGAGCAGCGGCTGGTAGCCAGCAGCTTTGATGTCAGCGAACAGGGTCTCGCCGACCAGGTTGCCTTCTTTGTCCAGCAGGGTGAAACCGTTGTGCTGGTTCAGCAGCATGCCCAGCTGACGGTCATCGGAACCCTGGCCGTTGGTGGTCGGGTTGAAGGTGTTGTTCGACATTGCCTTGGTGTTCACGAAGAACACTTTCTCAACGCCGCCGATGGTGGCAGTCAGTTGCAGCGCTTCGACGGTGATCGAGTTGGACTCGATTTCGTCGGTGCTGGTCCAGGCGCGCTGGCCAGGAGCCTGGCAAAGACCCAGGTAGTTCGGGATCACCGAAGGAACCTTGAGGTAGTTGGTCAGGTGGTTTTCACGACCGTAGGCGTCGGCTTCCATGTAGGTAGCTGGCCATGGGGTCATGGTGGCTTTGTCGACGAACAGCTCGAGGGTGTCGTCGTCAGCGTCTTCTGGGAACACCGGGTGGATGGACAGGACGTCGTCCTTGTACATGTCACCGGTACGCAGCAGACCGAAGATCGGCTTCAGGTCGGAAGCTTGCTGCCAGGCGCTGTTGCCGTAGGCGTAGGTACCCAGGCCGGCCGCACGGACTTTCAGCAGAGCGCCTTCGTCTTCGTAGCGAACGGTGATGGTGCTGAACAGGGCCTCGGCCGCAGGGGTCTGCAGGTGGCTCTGGGCGTTCAGGGTCATGTTGGCGGCTTTGATGTCGACTTCAGAACCTTTGAAGTTCTGCATCGAGAAGCCTTCCAGACCACCTACGGTGCTGTAGTAGTCTTCGGTCTTGGCGACGATGTCGGTCAGTTCGCCACGCGGGATGCCTTCGGAACGAGACATGGCGCTTTGGAAAGCGGCATAGGTCTTGTCACTCAGCTTTTCTTTCAGCGCGTTTTGCAGGCTGGCGCTTTCGTTGCCCTGCACTTGGGCCAGGCCGAAGTTGGTGGAGAAGTCGGAGAAAGCTTCGTTACCTTGTACCGCTTGGAAACCGTTGGTAGCAACGGCTTGTCGGATCATGTGAAAGAGGTTGCCCTCGTTCTTCAGACCAGTTTTGATCGCTTTATAGGCCATGGAAGGAATTCCTTGCAGACGTAGGACAAACAAACAAATGCATTTGTTGTGTATTTGGTGCTACACATACAATGTATTTATTTAATTAGGGGTTTTGGATACCAAGTAGCTTGTAAACCACTGCCAGAGAGAACTCTCCGGTGCGCGGTTCTGGGATAGCGCCGAAATGACTTTCCATGTAGCCCTTGCAGTGGGTAATCATCTCGAGCAAAGCACCAGAGAAACACGTAGCCTCTGCACAGACCCAGCCCGGCAAAGGTTTGTCGTCTTCCTCTGGGTGTAACGCCAACACCAGGACGTTCTGCCCAGCATTGATATAAGAGAAACAACGGCTACCGTGGATCACTTCGGATAAGTTACTACCGTCGACACTATTAAATGCCTCGCGTAGCATACCACCTTCGTAATCCTTGGAGAACAGCATGTCAGGTTCGAGCATGGGCACACCCATCTCTTGAGCTACCTGATATTGGAACTTGAAGAACTGAGCGAGCTCGGGCCACATCAACTTTTGATGATATGTCTCAATTGCTACCAGTTCCCTCAAAGGAATTGACATCCGATCCAGCAGTCGTACGAACTGGCTGGGCAGATAAAATACATGAACCGAAGGCCCATTAGGGGTCCTGAGAATCATACTTGCACTCCTAGGAGTTAGTCTGAATGAATGACTTACTGGTGTTGGTCAAACTGTTGTCGGCAATTTACCAAGCCAAGAAAATTAAAGATGTCAATTTGCTTAAGGAGCTGGAGGAGTTGATGGACGAACTCCCGCCACCTCCACCAGAAGTCTTTGTTCAGAACAAAGATATCCGAGAGAGTATCAAAAGCACAATTGCGTGGCTGTTTGACGAGCCAGATGATGAACCGATCATAAAATCAGTATTGTTACAACGTGTGCGGATGTTCTCTGGTATTACCGAGGATATCAAGCTCAGTATTGAAGACGGTTTAGAAGACTTTGACGACGAGCAAATGACTCGTAAGGTAATCTACAAACAGATTACCGACATCCGTCTTAGTCTGGAAGACAAAGGCTTCGCTGAGAAATGGAAGCGTGCTACTAAGCAGTACTTCTTTAAAGACATTAGCGAGATCACCAAAGAAGACTGGGTTAACCTGTCGGACATCATCAACGACCGGATGGCCACGCTCTATGAAGAGAAACAGTCTGAGGTTATCTGTGAAGTAAGTACCGCTGACCCTACTAGCTTCCATGCCACGATCGACCTAGCTAAGAAGGAGAACTCCAACGAGGGTATCCTTAAGTCTGGTATCCAGGCACTAAACCTAGCGCTGAGTCCTGATGGTGGTTTCCGCCGTAGTAAGTTCTATCTACTCAACGCACTGACCAACCGTGGTAAGTCGTTGACTGTGGCACACCTTACTGCATCGGTAGGTCTGTACAACAAACCACAACTGCGTAATAAGGCCAAGATCCCAACGATCCTCCTGGAGTCGGCAGAAGACACCATGGACCTTATTATCCAGCGTATGTACAAGCTGGCTATTACTGCTACCACCGATAACGAACCAGATTTCAACCTGGCTGAGAACGACGATATCGTTGAAGCTATCTGCAGCTGCTTCAAGCAGAACGGTTGGGTACTGGTCATCAAGGTTATCGATTCGAGCAAAGACACCGCTGCTGCTATGTTCGATCGTGTGCGCCGCATGGAACTCAAAGGCCACGAAATCATTTTCTACGCCTACGACTACGCTGCGCTGCAGAACTACGACAAGCTCCCGGGTGAAACCAAGTCGGATAAACTCCAGCTGCACTTCCGGAAGATTCGTGCGTTCATCATTGCTCGTGGTATTTGCTTCATTACTCCGCACCAGCTTAGTCCTGATGCTAAGAAACGTTTGCAGGAGTCGGATGAAGAGTCTGAGGTTTACTTCGCCAGAGAAGTCGCTGGTAAGTCTTATACTGAAACATCCACCAAGATTACCAACGAAGTCGATGTGGAGATTACCTTCCATGTGGCCAAGACTTCGTTCAAAGCTTACTGGACTTTCTCCATCGGTAAGCAGCGCGGTGAAGGTTGCCTTCCCGAGCATCGGTTTGCCATCTACGATATCCATCCCGTGCATGGGTTGAAACACGATATCAATGGTAAGCCACAGTTCCGCCGTAGCTTGCAGACACGACTAAACGAACTAGGCGAGATTGAAGCCGATATCGACTCTATTTGAGCGCATAAGCAAACATAACCCTATACCCCTGGCCCTAGTAGGGCCAGGGGTATAGTAAGGCTTATTTCGCAAATTTGGAGCTTAGCCCAAATAGCCTGGCTTGAATGCCGCAGACCCCAAGTACTTAGATGGGTTATCTTTGGCTATCTGCACGACATCAAGGCTACCTAAAGCCGTGGTGTAGTTACCCCAAGATTCCGCCATTTGCGCTACCAGAGCTTTTTGCTTGGCGTCAATGGTGTCCATGAGTTCTTCTGTGGTGCCTACACCTTTAACGTAGTGTAGGAGCTCAGCGATAACGAAGTCCTTCCATCGTGCCGCAGACTCTGGCGCTAGTTTATCAGTAATGCCCAGTAAAGCAATAACACCCCCGTTGATGCCATCAGGATGCTTATCCAGTTGACGAACGCCAATTAATTTCTCCATTTCATCACAGAACCCACGACGACGGTCAAGCGCTTCAACAATGCTGTTTGTTGCTGCCGCAAATCCCTTAGCAAAGAAACCAGGTTGCAGTTGGGTGGCAACGCCGTCTTCGATCTTTTCGATATAACCTTTCATGTAAATACCCTTTAAATGATGATGTCGTACGTAGGGTACTATAGTACCCTACTACTCCGCTTAGCCTATACTCAAAAATAACCCAACCATCCCCACCCGCTTTCGCAGACAGTTCTCATTAAGTGTATAAACTAATACACTCAGTTAAGAAACAACGGTTTCCTCTGGTCGGATTAATAGCACCAGGGTAGAGTGTTCCCGGAAGGTTGGTTCTAGTGCTTCGGTATCCATCTGGTACTCTGTCCGTAGAGCACCGATACTACCCTCCTGGTAGACCAAGTGTTCTGGTCCACTCATGTAGTAGTAGCGCACAGGCATTGCTGGGTCAATCATTTCCCAGTTCGAGTTATGCCACGGGATAGTCGTGGTATTGATATCACTCAAGGCGTTGTCGCTAAGGTGCTTACAAAGGTTACCCGTAGGCAGGAACTCTGTAGGAATCCATTCCTCACCAGACATACGAGCTTTGGTACGGTATTCCGACAAGGAGTCCTGACTGGTAGTTACCGCCACGCCCTTGTTGTAGTACCGGCCGGTTTCACCCATAGCTGCGTCAGATGTGATAATCCGTTTACCCACACCTTTGTTCTGACGCTTAACGTCGGAGTTGTCACTGTTGATCGCTTCACCTGTAGCAAAGATAGTCACAGACTTATCGTCAGCAATCCAGGTGTTGTGCAACGTAGGGAATACGTTCTGCGGCAAACGGTAGATGTTCAATACCCGTCTAGCTTTCTCATAACGGCCGTCGCGGTACAGTGGGTAGATGCGCCACAGTCCTTTACGGTAGTACATCCCTAGCCCGGTATTGTAGATACCGTATTCCTCATGCTGTTGGAGGAACTGCCCCAGGTCGATCAACCTGGTACCGAAAGGAATGACAATGTGCTTGAACACCCGGTCGTTGTCGATAGGCTGCTCAATGTCCACCCCTTTCCACGCATCTGGTCCGGTTAAGCCCAAAGACTCACCGGCTTCACACAGCTTGTCATGTAGTGCGTTGTCCAGCGTAGACATCAACAAGATATCTTGTGCTGGCAGGTTGCGCAGTTTACCCATACCGGTCTCGTACAGCTGGAACGAGATCGTGATAATGTTGGTTTCGTCCTTACCACCCAAGTTGGCCTGGGCGGTGTGGCTACCTTCCATCTCTGGGTTGTCTGCGTCAATCGGTGTTGCACGGAACCGATACATTGTCTGGTTTACGCCTGTGCGCTCGCAGACCTCGATGATCAGATCCTCTTTATACGGCAGGATATTGTTCTGATACACACCTGGTTGGATCTGTACGCGAATAGTGCAGTCGTCACCCCGTCCCGATACAAAAGAACACATCCTTCCAAACCCGTTGGGGATCAGTAATGGAATCTGTTCCACCGGGGTGATAGCCATGGCGGTCATATTGAACTTACGTTCGTTACGTTGAGTAGCCTCAACGTACTGGACGTACTCAATAAGGTTTTGTAAGGAACGGGGTGCTTCCATGATTAACCTTCTCTAAATATCCAGTCAGGGTTTGCCACCATTTGGGGCTGTTGGGCAAACAATGTATCGAACGGCACAACTGGTTGCAGTAGCTGTTGTTGCTGTACGGCCAACTCTGGGTTGAATGGAGCTGGGTTGTACATTGGAGCAGCAGGACCTTCGTAGCTGTGGCTACTAGTGCCCATAAGCTCGTCCAGAGGGCTGTAGAAGCTGATGCCATCCTTACTGCCATGGATCACCTGCTCAACCATAGAAGACATCCCAAACAGCGCGCGGAAGCCTGCTAGACCAGCACCCTCCAGTTGGGTGTCCTGTTCATACTGCTTGCGCTCTTTCTCACGTTTGACAAACGGTTTGATGCGTTTGTATACGTTGAACAACAAGTAAGCCAGTGACTCGAGTTCCCGTAACTCAGCAAACGTGGGAGCTTTAAAGTCTGGAGCATTCTTGATGATCTCGCACCACAGCGCGATATACTCTGTCAACCCTTCGTAGACTTCAATCACTGATTTGTTGTAGCGCTCGAACACGATATCCTCAGCCGACTGGAAGTTCTCCATGTACATGAGGATCTGCGGGATTTTCATTACCCGCATACCTTTCTCTGAATAGAAGTCGTGGTCGTTAGCAAACCCTTCCTGGGTGTACGTAGGACGCGTACGGATTTGGTCCAGAGTCATCATTTTCTCTGGAGCGATGTGTACTCGGTAGCCTCGGTGCTGCACAATGTTGTAAAGACTAATCAAACGCTTCCTTACAAAATCATACCGCGCGTATGTCATCATGATGGAACTCCGAATTTCCGACTGACCTGGATCAGTAGAATCAAAATAGCGCCATGATAGAGTTGTTCCTTAGGAGTGAGCTTGAAATACTCATCCTTGCAGTACGCCAGCAACTCTTTACGTGGCACGATCTTTTGTTTGAGGATCTTGTAAACCAGCTTTTCAAACACGGTCTCTGGTTCACCGTTGTAGAAAGCTTCCCCGAACACATAGCTACCGATTTTGGATTGAGGGCTAGGACGCAGGATAGGGTAACCATCCATGTTGTAATAGACCTTGTACTGCTTGTACTCCTCCGGGTCGGTACAGATGAAATACGTGAACTTACTGGAACGCAAGTTACCGTACAGACGGCTGTTAACCAGGCGATCTACACCGATCATGGCTGCGCCCTTAGGGCACTGCGACAAAAGGTTGAAATCACCACGCAGGATTACGTCCCAGATGTTGATTGTCCCGTGCATACCAAAGTCACGACCACCGTATTGTGTAGACAGTTGTCCAATTACAGGGTACATGACACGCATGTCTGGTTCAATTACCGCGGAGAGGAACTTAACCAAGTACTGGTCGTAAACGTAACCACCCAGGATTTCAGTGTCCCCACTGGTGTTGTATGCAATGGTCCGTTCTGGGTTCCACCAGAATTTGGTCATGATCCACTGACCAATGGTAGTCCGCCACTGGAACAGTTGGGCTTCGGTGTCGAAATCATCTTCACTAACCAGACCAACACCGCCACTAAGAGCCGAATCAATCGAGTAGACCAACTCCTGTTGTACCCGGCGCTCTAACTCATCAGCCCAGTCTTTCTGCAAGATACCAACCATCTGGAAGGTAATGCGGTAGGCTTTGTTAGCAGTGAAGTTCGGGGGTTCTGGTTGCTCGGTGATCTGGAACAAACCAGCACGGCCGTCCATGATCTCAGCAATGAATACGTCGCCACGGATAGGCGGGAGACCAAAGCTAACCCAACCCGTGTATTTAACATCCGACTCGGCTTTCTGTGGGTCGAAGTTAAATGCCCCATCACCTTCAGACTTGACGATCAGTCTACGAATACGAGTGTACTGGTTATAAGTAGCCGCGTTGAACGGATCGAATGGTTGTGGTTCTTCATCCGGTGCTACGCGCTGACGGTAGTACTCCACTACGAACGGAGTACCTTGCACCATGGTAATCAGTGCAGTCTCGGGTTGGTAGGTGCCCTCTACGATCGAGTGTCGGTATTGCTCGTTGTAGATCTTGGGGGTTTCTGGTTCTGGTGGGAGAACCTCACCCAACGGGGTAATATCAAACGACATCGTCCAATACCTCTAATAAGTGTGCGTTGAGACCCATCTGCATCATGTAACGGTTAAAGTCATTAGGCGGTAACCCACGACCTTTGTTGATACCAGCACGAATAATGTGTGGGTAGGCAGCCCAAGGTTTAGGCAAGTTCCACCAGTCAAACCCTTGGAACAATGTGGGGAGGATTGCCTCGTCTTCTGGGTTCTGCATCAAGTCATCCCAGAAGCTAGGGAAATAGTCACGTACGGCATGGTCGATACAGACTACCAGCCGGTACTTGTTCTTGAAGTTCACTTGGTCCTTCAAGGTGACGATCCCGGTCTCATCCATAGACAGTCGCACTGGCAACACTTGGAGGTCTTCAGAGAACACCCGTACCCAGAATGGGGAATGGAACTGGTCGAACACCGTAGCGCGTCTGCGCAGGATGTACTGTTTAACACGTTCGTTCCATTTGAACCCAGGGATCTCAAAGATGTTGCCGAGTACCTGTTCACCCATGGTGTCTTTGACGGTAAGGCGCGCTTGTACCACTGGTTGGATCCAGTCACCACCTGGCATTACCCATGGGTCGTGCGCAGGCAGTTTAAGGTAGTACGGCGCCTGATACTTACGTGTGTCAGTAAGGGCTTTACCCAAAGCCATTTCCGGGTTAACCCGGATGTTGAAACGCTGGGTGAAACCTTCTTCTGGTTTAGGAATCCAAACCTGGTCGATTTCATCCTGGTACACGTTAAGTGGGTATTCAAGTTCCCAACCTACAAACTCAGGGAAGTGGAACTTATAACCGATCTCGACTTCGTACTTACCGTAGGTGTCAGCATTACGAGTCTGGGAAACCTTAGGTTCCTTAAACTCGATACCTATCTCATCCAAACGCACAGGCACTACTAACCGTGGGTTTTTGTTGGAGTCGTCAGAGATGTTCATGAACGGTACGCGACGGTACTTGGAGAACCACACACCGAACTCTGGTGTAGTGGGGTCGTTCTTTACCAGGAGTTTGTGGATAGACAGGAACAATGCAATGATGGAGTTGTTGAACACCATGTGTACCGTTGCACTGAAATTCATGTCCACTACTTGCTGAGCTTGCGCCCGGTTAATACGACGACGGAACTGGTCAGCCAACTTAGAGCTGTTGAAGTGGGCTACTACAGCTACGTTAACCACACGACCAGCATACGACGGATAAACCATCATTGGCTTGGGGTCGTCGTTCATCCACACTGGGCGTTCGGTCATCTCACGACGTTGGTTAGCAAAGCCAGAGTTGAATGGAGAGTCCTCGAACTCAGCCACCACAAATAGCTTGTTACGGAACATCCCGTCCGTGTACAAGTCGGTACGCACACGATCGCCATTGTTACTACCTACCAACTTGGCGATCTCATTACGGCCGTTGTAGAAGATTTCTGCGGTAGACTCCAGGTTGTAGAACCGGAGCATACGACGCAAGGAATCCATAACAGCTGGTCGAGCAAAGGACCGATAGTCCTCCTCCGACATCATGGTAGTTTTAAGAAGCATATGAACCTCTAATAAATAACTATAACTGGAGGTCCCCCTCCAGTTATAGTAGTCTTCAAGACTTCTTACATTTGAAACGGATGGAGAAGTTACCTTTAGGTGTGCCAACACAAGTGTAGAAAATAGTACCGTCGTGTCCCATTGGCTGTACCTGGCCTACAGCCAGTTCCTCCAAGCTGGTATAACGCAGACCGCCATTACTCTCTACTCGTGTCTTGACGACATCTAGAGCTTCACTGCTCAGTCGCCCGTTGGTAATGACACTACCCTCCACAGGAAGCTCCCTGTCGAACAACAGATAGACGTCATGCATCATTGGGTTTTCGCTTTCCGTCATTTCTTACCTTTACCCTTACCCGCGGCTTTAGCGGCTGGGGCTGGTGCAGCAGCTGGCTCAGTAGCAGCAGGCTTGTTCTCGTCGGTCTTGACCTCAGCATCTTTGCTGAAGATTTTCGGACCAATGCCTTTAATGCACTTCTTGATACCAGCGACGTATTTCTTCTGGGCCTGTGCGGCCTTACGGACTTCAGCCACTTTCTCTTTGGCCTTAGCGATTTTGTCAGATACGTTGGACTTGGCATTAGCTACCACGTCTTTGTTATCTGCCTTAGTGCTAGCGGCTTTGGTGTTAGCGGCTTTCAGTTCATCATGGGCTGCTTTAGCAGCGTTGAGTTTCTCACCCAGCTTACCTTCTTTGGTCATCTGCTTGCTCAGCAGTGCCTGCAAGGCATCCAGTACACGACTAGCGTCAGCAGGGGTATTCAAGGTTTTAACAACCTTACCTACCGCACCAGTGGCGTCGATACTGGCAGCCAGGGCGATGATACCCTTCTTAGCAGCATCGTTGATCTGGACGTTTTTGTTATCCATCGACTGGATGGCTTTCTTGTTGTTCTCCGCTACGGTCTCAACTTCCTTAGCGACCTCCTCGGCTTCCTCAGGAGAGAACAACTCGAAGAAGCTAGCCAGGGCTTCTTTGATCCACTCGTAGGCTTTGGTACCCATCTCCTTGATAGAGTCGAGTACCCCTTCCTCGTTACCCTGGTAAGCTGTCAGACGAATGTCGTTAGCGAACAGTACCCCAGCAGCATAACGCGCCGCCTCAGTACCCTCACGACCGCTGAGCAGGTCTTCCATGCCTTCCAAGACCTTGATAGGGTGGTCCATTACACAACCACATTCACAGCCCTGGTGACCACTGCACTCAACACCGGTAGTGAAATCCGGTACGTACATTGGATACACGTCGTTGTAGTCAGCTGGGGCGTATTCCTCCATCCCAGCCAACATACCGTTGTGGGCGGTAACGAACACATCTACCAGCTGAAGGATCTTGACACAGTACGACAGATTACGAGTATAGAGTTCCAAGAAATCGGTCTCGATACCTTCGTCGAACTTTTCACGCATCGCGTCTACGAGTTGCTGTGCTTGTTCGATCCACAGGTTAACGCCGGCAGTGGAGTCACGCTCAGCTACCTTGTTACCGTAGGCACAAATCAGTGCGGCGATCTGGTGGGTGTCGTCTTTGGAACCGTTGGTGAAGTTGTAGTGGAGCTCTACCAGGTAACGGTCCAGTACTTGGTTGACTTCGAGTTCACTGGCATCGAAGTAATCGATCTCACGTTCAGCGCCATTCAAGATGCTGTGAGCGCGCTCGAGGATTTCTTCGTTGGTCCACTCAGCCCAGTTACCAAAATCGTAACCCAGTTGGTGAAGCGTGCGAATCAACACCGGGTTGGATTCTTGTGTGGGGCGGTTAGGGGATACCAGCAAAATGCCGAGTAATCCCAGTTCCCTTAATGCGCGCATAGCTTATCCTTTGATTAAAGCCCCTAGGAGGGGCCTTATAAACGTTTTAGTGCGTTATCAGTACCATTTATCAAACTGATAGAGATAACACACCACAAGAGGCTTTACGGGGCTTATAACCCACGCCTGGAGTTATTTAAGATCCTTGTCCACACTTTGGTTGTACACGACACCAGTGCACCCAATAGTGGCGGCAGCGCGAATGCACTTAGCGATCAGCTCCTGGAGGAAACTCAAGTTAGCCATAGCGGTGGTAATCATTGACTTAACACCGTTAGCGACGAGTTTAGCACCAGTCGAATCTTTAAGGTCTAACGAACTGGCAAACTTGATGGACTCGTTCAGACCTTTCACCACATTCGTTTCCATGTCGGTGATTTTCTTGGTAGCGTCACTAGACAACTTGTTACTAGCGCGGGCTGCTTTAAGTACAGCCAGGTTACCAGCAGCAGTAGGCTGGAACTTAAGGGTAACTCCTTTCTTGGCCTTGGTGATCTTGCCATTGGCACGGCCGATCAGTTTACCGTTATCTGCAATATCCAGGACCACACCACCAATGAAAGGGCCATCCTTAAACAGCTTGTTGATAGCACTGATATGCTCGGAGCGGGCTTTGTCCATGTCTTCTTTGGCATTGGACAACATGCCGTCTTTAACGTTAACGTTAATGTGGTTAACGTCGTCGATGTATTTCTGTACTTCTTTGAGGTAGGGTTCCAGTTGCTTGGTGATCACCTCGTTAACTTTAGACAGGGATCTAGTTACCCAGCCAATGTCGCTACCGGGATTACCGGAACCATCCCAAATACGGGTATAGTCTTTAGGGTAGGGAACTGGATCTTTGTCTACCCCTTTTACTTCAATGGCTTTCTCGGCTTTCTCGGTAGTGCGCTCGATTTGTGCGGAGCTGTTGCCGAAGAAGCTAAAGATCCATTTGAAAAACTTCTTGATGTTTTCGATGAAGGCATTAAAGCCTTTACCGATAGTCTCGAAGAAACCTTCGTTACCATCTACCCGACGTGGTTGTACACGGGCTTCCTGGATAATAAAACGATAGAAACTTTCAGTACCAGTTACGTCACCTTTGTCGTCATATTCCTTAGAAAGCTCGTCTTCATCTTTCTCTGGGAGCTCTGGTTCTTTAGCCTGGGACTGTTCCCAGACTTCCATTACGGTTGGTGTGTTCACAAAGCGTAACGGGGCTACGTATTCAGACATGTTTGTTATCCTGTTAATTGGACGATAGCGACCTATAGCATTTAAGCGAAAATGCAAAAAAAGAAATATAATAACCTACCAGCCCCGAAGGACTGGTAGGTTACCATTAAGGGTTAAGCCGAAGCTTATTCCTTGCCGAAGCCCAGGTGAGCGGCAACGGCGTCCAGGGTGGCGCCAGCGACGTTGACAGTGTCACGCTCGCCAACAGCGGTCAGCTTGGCAGCCAGGGCGAAGACGGCCTTAACGATGGCCACTTTACCGTTGACTTCCGAGGACTTGTCGCCGTCAGCAGCTTTGACGTTGTTCAGCTTGCCGATGATCTGGTCGCGGGTGGTGTTGGTGAACTGGCCTTTCAGCTTGTTCTCGCGGATCGCGGCGATCTTGGCCTTGACGCTGTCCAGAGCGGAGATCAGGCCAGACTTGTCAGCCTTGGCAGCAACTTCGCCCGAGGACAGTTTCTTGGCTTCTGGAGCCTTGCCAACAGACAGGGAAACCGAACGGATGGCCGAAGCGGCGTCGTTCAGGGATTCCATGGTAGGCTCGCTGAAGGAAGCGACCAGACGAACACCGGCCGACTGCGAGACCAGCAGGTCTTTGGAACCTTGCTTCTTGGCGTTGTACTTGCCGAAGGCAGTGGCGTCGGCTTTCAGGCCGGATACCAGGGTGCCGTAGGCAGACTTCACGCCGCCCAGCTCGATGCCATCGACTTTGCCAGCTTCTGCTACCAGAGCAGCGATACCGGCGTCGGTACCGGCGGTGGTGCCTTTGTTGCGCTTGGAGACGCCACCCAGACCAGCCGAGGCGTAGTCGATGTAGACGTTCCAGCCGCCCAGCTTGATTTTCTTCTTGATGGCAGCGCCATCGTTGATGCGCTTGCGCAGTTGCTCGGCGCGACGCTGCAGGCCATCAGCCTTCGAAACGATGGAAACGAAGAAGTTGATGATGGTGTTGAAGATGTGCTTGATGAAGTTGACGGCTTTGGCACCCCAGTTCTTCAGGGTTTCGCCGATAGCTTCGATACCAGCACGGGCCATCAGGTTGGCGTTGGCGATGTCGCCCATCGATTCGGCGCCGACACGCTCACCGGTGAACTCGCAACCCAGCTTGGCGGCAGTGCGCAGAGCACGGTTGTAGGTGTTGGTGAAGCTGATCGAGTTGAAGTTGCCGGAGTTCAGCATCGACTCCATGCCTTCTACAGCTTCTTCCAGCTCTTCAACCGCTTCTTCGGTGGATTCGACGTGGTCGGCCAGCTTTTCGATTTCGGCGGTTTGCTCTTCGATGACCGCGGTCAGTTCGGCGATCTCGGTCGCTACTTGCGCCTCGGCCACGTCACCGACGACTTCGCTGTGCTGGCCTTCTTCGCCCAGGCCCAGTTCTTCGGCGCCCATGTAATTCAGGAGAGGATCCATGTTGTTACCCTTTTTCGTTAACGAAGGAAAAGTGTGTTTGGAAACGTTTCACACAAAGACACCCAGCACACCATGAATGTACCGGTCAGTATAGCTGATCACCCGAGGAGTGAATCCGCTATAAAATGCGAGAGCATCTGAATCACCACCTAATAAACGTTCAACGTCTTTCAGGGCGCTCTTACTTACCTTGTCCAAATTACCTAAGCTAGGCTCTACGGCTTTCACCATGTCGCCCCAGGATTTGATAAAACCCAGATAACTTTCAAAGTTCGCTTTAAAGCGTTTGTGCATACCATTGACTTTATCAAGTCTAACGAGCAAAGAGCTCACATCAGACTTCGACATTTCAACAGTCGCTGGTGACCCAGCTGTAGTGTCCCCGTTCATAAGATATTTAGTATTCGATTCATCGAACACCATTACCTTACCGCCAGGCAGCTTATCGGAGCTGTACTCACTACCACTGTGGTGGCTAAAGTTAAGCACCGGGTACTTCAAGGCGTTGTGTTTATCTATGATCTCGTACAGGTCTTCGGTGGTATCTGCATTACGCAACCCCCGCAGTACGCCCATACGTGCATCCAAATGGTCCAGGACTGCCTTGGCGTGCTTGTCCACTAGCTCCAGGGTATGGAGCAGTGTGTCCAGGTCTTTACTGATGTCCTCGTGGTCGCCACCACTAGTGATAAGGTTGAGCTTATCCTTAGTGATCTTGACCTCGTGAGCATCAGACCGTGAGAACTGTTGGAGGACCTTGCGGATCAACACATCGTTATCAGCGAAAGCCTTAGACAACAAGTTACCAGCTCCACCTAGTACGTTGGCAAAGGCACTAACGGTTTTACCGCCTACCCAACCAACAGTAGTAAGTAGACCACCACCCAAACTACCCATGCCATTTACCAGGGTCCCCAATACTTCTGTCAGAGCCTCATTACCGGTTACTGCTTCGTGGACAGCCACGTGTAGCTTTTGCAGACCGTTATTGAACTCTAGCAGCTCCAAATGGGTTTCCATGCCCTGGATGTAAAGTTGCTTTAACTCACTCATGTAACCTCCTAGTCGGAAAGGTTAGCGGTGATGGAAGTGTTGCAGATTTCGATGAGACCGTTGAACACCAGGACCAGGTAGTTGTTTACCGCCGCACGGTTAGTGAGCAGGTCTACTTGGTTCTTACGTACCAGCGAGGCAAATGCGGTCTGTACCTTGTCTTTCATTTCGTCAGACATCGGCGACTCGTAGATACCCCGCATGACGTCGTTGAACTCCGAGTCATCCACTTTGTAGCGGTCGATCAGGTCAGCAGCTTTACGCCAGCTAACCAAAGTACCGCGCAGGGATTTGACCAGACTGCGAATAGTGTCACTCGACAGGGTCTTGATCTCGGTACCGATTTTCGGGTATTCAACTGGAGAACTGTTGAAGAACTCCACACCATCCAGGTCGATCAATGCATGGACGTAGCCCACCACCTGTTCCACGTTAGTGGGGTTGGTGTTCTTACGCTCATTACGCTTATCCAAGAAGTAAGCACCGCCCATCAACTCGACGGACTGCTTAGCCACCACGTTACCAGTGGTGAACTCCTTATTGGGATACGAGCACTCTTTGAAGCGATTCGACGGCACAGCTTTAGGCAGCAAGAGGAAACGCTGCACAGCCTGGTCATCGTTGTCGTCAGCAAAGCCACCGAAATAGCGCACAGTGTTGTTCAACGCCGTGTTGCTAGCCAGGTAGTAGTTGTTGCTCAGCGCATTGATAGTCGCATTCAGCTTGGTGACACTACCGATCCAGTCCTCGTTTACCTTACCGCCAATCTTGAACAGATTGAACAGGCGGGTGCCCAAGAGGATGGTGTCAGTACCAGCTTTAAACGTACCGGCGGACTCGACGTCTTTTTCCAGCAGGTCCAGCAAAGCATTCAGGGAGTCTACCGACTGAGTAAACAGCAGGTAAGACTCCTGGAAGCCAATACTGATGTGCGCAGTGATTTCCTTAGCCTTACGGTAGAAGTCACCCAGGAACGACTCACAGCCCTGCATACGCGTTTTACGGAATACCGCTGGCGACAGACTGCGACCAAGGCATTCGAAGCCCTGGACGTCTCCCAGATCGTCTGCGGGGATGTCTACATCGGACCGGGTCAGCTGGTTGTCGATTTGCTTGGCCAGGGTAAGGTTAATACCGTGGTCATTCAACGACACCAATACCTTCTTGGCTACTGTTACTCGGTCTTTGTCCCCATCCAGCTTTTCTTGCAGCTGCTGGAGCTGGGCAGTGTCCTTGGCTTTCTCTACTAACTCAGCAGATTTAACCGTGGAGATCACCGCCATTTCAGCAGCTAGTTGCAGATCACTGTTCGACATAGTAGGTGCCTCCGCCCAAGAGCAGGAAGATCCTGGCTACTTCCAAGGTACCGACACCTGCCATCAAGCGGTAGAGGTCGAAGTGGTACAGTTGCAGGCCTTGCTTGATCAGTGGGTCGATCGAGCTGCCGCCGTGACTGGTGGTAACGTAAACAGCATCGTGGTAATGGTTGGCATTACGCAGCCGTTCTTCGTGCATGGTGATCGCTGTACGCAGAGACATGTGCCCGATCTTACCGTTGAGGTAGTTCAGGATATCCCGCACCAGGCCAGACAATGGACCTTCAGCGTTAACACGCATCCAGTCAGCAAAGTCATCACCAGTCAGACGACGTACCGCGCGAATAACTTCGATCGCAGTGTAGCCTTTCAGCAGCACGTTGAAATCGACGTAAGCATCACGACGCAAGGCCACGAAATTACGGAAGAGACCTGTGGCTTCCGCATCTGTAACCTGGTCGTTGAAGAACCCGTTGGTTCCCATACGGAAGCTGGTCATCAGTCGTAACTCCGGATGATTTGCTCGATGGCGTGTTCGTTCTTGATGATTTTCTCTTGATAGATCTCAATGGTGCGATCGATCTGAGGATCATTGGTGCCATCACGCCGGTTGATAGCCTGGGAGATTTTCATGGCGTGCTGTTGGTTCTTAGCACGCATGTTGTCGATCCGAGCCAGGTTGATGTTTTTCATACCCAGTCCGATCCAGAACAGTGGGTTCAGGTTGTGGATACCAAAACCTTTACCGACCATATCGGTGGCGCTCTTACCGGTGGTGGACTCGAGCACGTCGATCGACACTTCGGAGATCTCTGCGTCTGGAACTTTCTCCAGGGTGGAGATCATCATCTTGCTGCCTTTCAGGAGCTCGACGGTGAAGTGCTTGTAGAACTCCTGGGTGCCGTTCAACCATTTCTGGTCGTGGCCGCTCAGGTACTTGGCTGGGTCTACCTTGTTCAGCTGAATGGTCAGCAGGACATCGAGGATCTTGCTGGTGTACTCACCCCAGAAATAGAAGTGTTCTACCAGGTTGAGGATGTTAGCCTGTTTGAGGGTAACCAGTTTGCCATCCCACACCTTGGTGTTGTAATGACGAACCATTTTCTCAACCGCCATCACCCCGATCTTGATAGCCGACAGACCGAACTCCAGGTTGTGCAGGAACGATGAACCACGGAAGCCCTTGTCCTGGGTGTAACGGTGGATAGCCTTGGTCAGGTACCACTCGTCGGCGATACCGTTGATCACGCCATCCATGTTGTTGGCTTTGAGCTGATCGATGTTGCCGAGCAGATCGTTTACGCTTACGCTGATAGCGGCCAGCAGACCGTACAGTTCCGACTCGGTGAAGGTTTTCACCTTACCAGTGTAAGACAGAATATCCATTACATACCCCCGTTCAGCAGCTTGACGAGATCAGCGAAGCTGCTCGAGCCCATATCTTTTTTGCTCTTCAGCGCGATGTCCTTGCGGGTGTAAACCTCAGGACGCGACTGACCGTGCGTGTAGAAAGTGAAAATGCCGCGGTCTTCGTTGCACACCACGATGGTGTTGGCTTTGACGGCCTTAAAGATTTCATTACGCGAGTTCGCATCGGAGAACCGACGACCAATGGACAGTTCCAGTTGGTTGGCAGTGTCCTGCGAGAAAATGAACGAGTTGGCCAACGAGTTAACCGAGATCACACCGGTACGCACGGCTTCCATACGGTTGCCTGCTTCGTTTTTCATGGCCTCGCGGTAATACCCGGACATGTCCTCGTTCTTGATCTTGAAGCGCTCTTTGATAATGTCCTTACCAGAGAGCAGATCAGGAATGGTGATCTCCTTGGTTTCTACCATGGTGAAGCGACCCCAGAAGGAATCGTCATTTTTGGCAGAGGAGAAAATACGAGTCAGGTCACTGGAGTTCACCGGTACCGGGATCTGACGGAAGGTCAGTGGGAACTCGATGTCCTTACCACTAGCGGTAGGCAGGGTAGCGATTACTGTACGACCAACAGCCAGCGGAGTGTATTCACTCAGGTCGGGCATGTTCTTACCGTTGACCGAGATAGTAGGAACGAAGTTTTTCTCTTCCTCTTCCTTCTGTTCTTTGGTCTTGATATTTTTGTCGTACGCTTCGATACCGGCCAATGCCATGAGACCAGCGCGCTTAGGGTTTACCGAACCGATGAGGTTGGAAACCTTGACGCCCATGGCTACCGAAGACTCCAACGACAGGTGGGTCAGGGTAGCAACGATGTCGCGCAGGTTAACGATCTGGATGAGATCGTTCATGTATTCTTGGTGGATGCTAGCGGCCTCAATTACCACCATAGGGGCGATAATTGCACGGTTTGCGCTCTCGTGTACCGAGCGCGTACTTACCACATTGTATGCTTGTCTGGCTTGACCAGTAGCCTCTACTACGGCCCCGATATCTTTGTTGTCGGGGTAGATTCTGGAAGCCAGGCCCAGAAACATCGATCCCAGGTTCAACGCTGCGGAGATCATTGGGTTTACCTCTATTTTTAAGAGAATCGTTTATGGCAGATAATCCAACGAGTGGTTGGTTTGACGGAACACCAGGTAACGCAAAACCTGCCAGTAATTTAACTCCACAGTCTTTCGAAGACTACATGGACTTTGCACTGCGAGAGAACGGAGGGCCTGGTTATCGGTCAGTCCTCGTTAACTTGTTGCGCGGAGCTAGGATTTTGGGCCCTGGGAACCAACAGGCCCCCATCCCCGACGACACCATAGGATTAGTCTTCATGAACCGTCCGTGCTTGAATTTATCGGACAGTAACATCGAAGAACACCCGCAATTACTGTCTTATATCAGCCCGCCACAAAACAGTCTCAACTCGTACATTAAAGGCTTGTTGGATCCTAACTGGGCTAAGGGCAACAGTGGTCTGGTGGAGTGGCTTGATCCACTTTATCCATGGATCGCTCCAGTTAGTAATTTGGTTAAAGTGTGTAGTGGCTTCCCAGACGTTAGTCTTAACGTAGCTCGTAGCACACCAGGTATTCGTAAAGAGGTCTACCAATACGTCGACGGCATCTTAGCTGTCAACGGTGACTTCGATATGTCGTTGTCGTTCTATCCATTAAAGCATAACCTGCTGGCTACTATCTTCGATGTGTGGAACCACTACATTGATGGTGTGTCTACAGGTGACACTGGGATGGAGCCTTACTCGGAAGCACTGATTCAGAACTACCGAGATTACGACTGTACTATCTTTACCGTTATCATGAATAAAAACATGCGTAACGTTGAAGGCATTTATAACAACTTCTATTGCTGGCCTAACACTTTCCCGAGTGGGGCATTCAGTGCGGTAGACCGTACCCAAGACACCTTGCGTGGTCAGGGGCAAGACGAACTCGAGATCCGGTTCCCTAGTGTTGGGTTCCGGTATAACAACCTTAAAGTAGTGGACCGGTTCAACCGTATTACTCTGGCGTTCAATCCTAACATGCGTCCCGACCTGCGGGAGCAGAACTACAAGAAGTTAGATGTGGCCGAGTACTTTGCGGGCGGTTACCATGCCTATCCATGGATCAACCCACTGAACATGGAAATGGAATACTGGAGCGCTAAATAATGCCGATCACCCAAGACCAGTTAACCGCGTTAGCGGATAACCCCGAACGTGGTATTGACATCCTGATCAACGATGTCGAGAACAACTTCTTTAACAAGCGTGTCCAGCTGAACAGCAAGACCCACCCGGCTATTCTGGCATACGACCTGATCCTCGGTACCACCCACGGTGTGCTGAACCGTATCGATGATTCGATCAGTAAGTCTTTCCCCGACCATGCGCGGAATATCTCCGAGCTGGCCAAGCACATGGGTGACGAGGAAAAGATTGGTCTGTTTGGTATGCCTAGTAGTTGTACGCTGCTACTGGGTATCCAGATTGATGCCTTTAATAAGCTAGCAAAAGAAGAAACCGTAACGGTAGGGAAAATCACCAACAAGTACCGTGTGCTGTTGTTCCCGAAAGACACCGAGGTTTACTTCAACGGTATTCCTTTTGCTATCGAGAACGGTATCGAGATTCGTTTCCGTGACTCGTCAGGCTACCAGGTGGTTTACGACGAGAAGGTCCCTAACCCACAAGCGCCTGTTCAACAGAACATCTTGCAACGGGATTTCAAGACCGAGAACGGTGTTAACTTCCTGACTATCCAAGTCCCTGCTCGTCAGTTGGCTTGTAACCCAACTGAAGGTCTGACCTCCAACGCCTCGTCTGGTTGCCGTGGGCAGATCACTTACTCCGATAACTTGTATAACGTACGTGCGTTTATCCAACGTGCCAACAGTAACGTTAAGCAAGAGATCAAGGTAGTGTTCGACCAAGACGTGTTCGACCAGAACAGTATCACGCTGGCGCTGAACATCGACACTACTAATAAGACCTTCAACTACGAGATTCCAGACGTTTACATCCAGGATGGCAGTGGTGTTGGTACTATCAGTATCTACACTTACACCACGCTGGGGGAACTGAACAAAGACTACCGCTCGATCCCATTGAAGGAAGTCAAGGTTAACTACCAAGACTACCGTTATGGTGCTGGTCGTCTGGGTGAGTACTCGGAAGGTATCCGTAACTCTGGTGCGATTGCCTGGGGTGCAATGACTCCTACCCGCGGTGGTACTACCCCTCCTCCATTCCTGGAGATCAAGCGTAGTTTCCTGTTGGGTCGCCGTCTGCGTACGTTGCCGATCACCAACAACAACCTGGAAGGTACCGTAGAAGCTTCTGGCTACAACTCGGTTAAAGTGATCGACTACCTCACTGGTCGTCAGTACTCGATTACCAAAGAGTTGCCTATCCAGGAGAACAAAAGTTTCTACAGTGCCATGTCTTGCTTTGTTGGTAGCCACTTGGCTTCGGCTAACCAACTGGTGAACAGCGGTGTGGTACTGGACAACGGTAAGCGCATCACCATTCCACACAACGTGCTGTTTGACGTGACCGACTACACTACACAGCTGGTAACCAGTGTGGTCAAGAACCGTTACCTGGGCCTTACCAATGAAGAACTGGTAGAGCTCATTGCTAACCGTACGTTGGTGTACACCCCGTTCTACTACGTGATGGACCTTACCAACAACCAAGCAGTGCTGCGTACTTACCACCTAGATGAACCAAAGCTTAACTACCAGACCTTTGTGTCTGAGAACGAAGCATTGGGTATCGAGGTCGGTGTAGGTTCTATTGATATCGAACACCAGGATGACGGCTACCTCATTACCCTGGTTACTCAGTCCAGTCAGTCGTACAAACAACTGGAGAACGACTCGGTCGGAATCCAGCTGTGTACGAACATCACTGACTCGATCTCGTTGGCTAGTGTGCGCGGTACATTCTTCGGGTTGAACGAGAACGACGAACGTATTTGGCAATTCAAGCTGGATACCAACTACGACGTTGATGTTAACGACGTAATCTATTTCACCAACCTGTGGATGTTTGGTCAGAAGCAGTACAGTGTAGGTACTCCGCTGGATCTGAACATGTCGTTCATTTTCACAATGGATGGTGACCCTGCTAGTACTGACACGCCTAGCGACCGGAAAATCGAACAGCCAATGTTTGAAGACCTGCAGCTGGCTATCATTGAGACCTCCTACTCGGTAACCCTGGGTAAACGTTTGGGTAACCTGTACAGCCGTATCCGACCACTGGTTGGTGAGGGTCAGTACAGACGCTATGAGACTGATATCCCACAGCGTTATGAGGTCGATGAGCTTAAGCGCGACCCAGAAACTGGTAACTTGGTGTTTGACTCCCAGGGCAAAGTGATTATCCTGCATCGCGCAGGTGACATCGAATACGCTCCTAACGGACAGCCACGTCTGAAGTACCTGAAGAACGATATCGTCATGGACGAGAACGGTAACCCAGTTCCACTGGCTCCTCGTGATCTCCTGTACCACTTCGACTTCATTGGTTTCGATGGTGCTTACTACTTCAGTCGTGATGATTACGACAAGGAATTCGCCCAAGAGACCAAGGACCACTTCATCAACGTCATTAACGTCGACATGCAGTATTTCGACACACTGATGTTGGACCGTACCGGTCTGTTCTACCAACCACGTAGCAAGATCGGATCGCAGGAGGTCGTTGTTAACAGCAACTACCAGATGGCGCTCAAACAAGACCTTAGCTTTGTGTTGGTGTACTACCTCTCGGAGACTGGCTACAAGAACCAGAACCTCAAAGAGTCCTTACTGGCTGCAAGCCCACGCTTGATCAACCAGACACTCGCTGGGGCTACTCAGATCTCGACTGCTGAGCTTACTACTATTCTGTTGGCGGATGCGCCAGAAGACGTACGTGGCCTCAAACTGTCGGCACTGGCTGGTGACTCCACGATCGACATCATCAGTAACGAAGACGCGCTTACCGGTTTCGGTGTGCGTAAAGTCTTGCGTCTCACTAGTGACCAGTTGATCTCGGTACAAGAAGCGGTAGATGTAACGTTCATGCCTCACGACGTAAACATGGTAACAATCAAATAGCAACCCCTACTACCCCTACTCCCTTGCGGGAGTAGGGGTAGGTAAGGATTACATTTCCAACACGATTTCCAGCTTGACTACGAGCTCGTTCAAATACTCAGCAAACAGCTGGGTAATGTTAAGCTCTGCCAGGTAACGGTCAGCTTCCCACTTCACGCCATGCAGACTGGTGTAGTCGTCGGTGTAATGCACGTCCTTGTTGCGACGTTCCAGGAAGCGATTATGAGCTGCTTTGAGATCGGTATCGAACTCGGTCAGCATCAGGTAGTCGCCGTCTTCAATGCACTGGGAATTGACAATGTAGTCTTTCCAGGTAGGAGTCTCGGCTACTTCTTCAACACTAAGCTCGAACGAGCAATACTTAACACCTTCGATGTAAGTGAGTACGTTTCTACGGAACTCATTCACAGCATCCAGACCGATTGGGTCGTTGATGTCGAATTGGTTAAGCTTGGCCAACACCACGCCCACAGTGCGCTCGATATACTCGTGCGCTTCCAGTACGTACTCCACAGCGGGTTTCATATCGCCGAGCATGTTAGCTACTGCATAAGGCGGCAGCGGCGCGTACTCAATGGTGTTGGAGTTCTCGCGGGGGAAGTTAACTACCAGGCGGGCCAGTAACTTCTTGGCATCACTAGACTCACCCCAGATGGTCTTGATAATGGTGCGAGCAATGGGCATGCTTACACCACGGCCTAACTCTTCTTTGATCATGCCCATTGATTCTTGAGCTTCACGAATACGAGTGTCGGCAATACCTTTCTTGGTACTCAAGGTATCCCAGATCATGCTTTTCTCCATCCGACCTGACGGGCGAAGTTGTTGTAGGTTTCTTTGAGTTCCTTCAGGTTGGGCTCAATCACTGCATGCAGTGTACCGCTAGCCCGTTCCATGAAGGTTTTAGCATCCGCATCCTTGATAAACATCAAAGGCTGTGGACGACCCTTCTTATCCAGCAACGGCTTGTGCCCGTGTGCCTTGGCATCAGCAACTGCGGCCATCATGATGTCCAGGTCACCGATTACTCCACCCATGTAGTAAGCATAGGTACGGTTGTGCCATTCCACCAGGTTGATGATCTGCTTCTGCACAACATTCAGCGACTGCGACACACTGTAACAGAACTGGGTAAAGTTCCGCACTTCCATGGTCATGCGCTGGTACTCGGCAGTAAGCTGGTGTTGCTTAGGCAGTTTGGTGTAACCGTAGAAACTGTTCATGTCTTCGATTTTGTCTGCATCAGACTTGTCGATCAACTCACCCAGTTCTTTCCAATTGATACCGCTGAGGTCCAACTGTTTGTCGGAGATCTCTTGGTAGCGCTTGTTGAGTGCCTGGATGTTAACGAACAGCTGCGGGATATCCTGCGGAGCCAATTGAATGGTTTGCGTGTGGATATCCTGCTTGAGCTTAGCACGGACTTTGTCAAACCCTTCGGTCAGTTCCTCATTAGTGAAACTGACTTTGTAGAGTTCTTCGTAGACCTTACCGACTACGACAGTAATAGGCTGGACGTCCAGGCTAGCCTTGACTTCCTCGATGCCTTTAACTACACGCACGGCTTCAGGGGAATCCCCCATGCTCAGTTGTTCACCACGGCTACGGCGTGCCACAAACTGTTTGTGCTCTTCTTTCAAGGTCTTCTTGAATCGACGAGCAGCCTGGTCGGCTTTGTTGCTAGCCTGATTCAGTTTGGACACGGCATCCTTGAGCAAAGGCAGTGCGGTGTGCAGGCCCTTGATCGAGTCCATATCCTTTTCCATTTTGGATTTAAGGATGTGGAGCTGGGTGACCGGAGACTTGCCTGGAGCCATCTCGCCCAGATAAGCCTCTACGTTGTACGTAGCCGCAGGGAAGCCCAGACCTTTGAGAGTCTCAGCAAACTGTTGTTTCAGATCATCCAAGGAGTCATCGATCTCCTTATTGATACGCGCAGACTTACGGAAACCGAAGAAGGTCTTGACGATATCTACTACCCAGTCAATAGCCATACGGATATAACGGATAACAGCCGCAACACCTTCCTTGAATTTCTCAGCTACGTAGCCAAAGAACCCTTCCGCACCAGTACGAGCGTTACGCTCCGACGGGAAAGGATCATAGCGGTTAGCGCCATCGAGGTCTAACTGCTTAGCGATATCGCGGGACAACTTACCCATAGACAACTGCTCGAAGCCCTGCATCATCACAGTGCCTTCTTGCTGGTTGGTCTCTTTGAAGTATTCGTCCAGGTCGACTCGCTGTTTACCCGAACCTGGCTGATATGAATCAGTGGGGCTCGAGTTACCTACCTGTTTGTAGGAATCGATTTGTTCCCCAACTTCATCACTCATTGCCGTGCTCCAGTTCTTTGGACAGGTACTGTACCAGTTCGTTGAAACCAGGCGCTTCGGCGACGTTCACTTCCAAGCCTTCTTCTTGCGGCCAGGTGTTGAACTGTTTAGCGCAAGGCAGGGTACCAGAAGTAGCCAGGGCGCCAGCAATCAGGTTGGTACGGCTGAACACCGAGTTGTGGATGTAGGGAGCGTTAACTGGCGACACACGGTTCCAGCATTCCAGCTGCTTCCACAGCTTGGCTTTGAACGCTTCTACGTTATGACCTGGGTGGCTGTAGTTGACCATCAGCGCTGCGCGGATGTAAGCCTCGTTGAGCAGGTGGGACTGCTCCATTGGGCAGAGCACACCTTTCTCGGTCAGGAAGTTCTTGATAGGCAATACGTGGACGAGATGCGACATAGGGTTAACTCCTTATGCGAGGGTTTTGAGACGCTCAGCGAAGACCGTCATTTCGTTATTGACAAGTGCTTGAGTAAAGTGCTCGTGTTCGGACTTCTTGAAATCAGAACCTTTCAGCAACCAGCCAAGCATGCGCTTAAGGGCAGTACCCTCGTACCATGGCTTGATGGTCTTGTTGATCTCGAGGAGCTTCTCGATATCTTTGAGCAATTCGGCTTTATCGGCAGCAGGCATTTCTACTTCTTTCAGCTTGGCGATCAATTGTCGCACAGCGTCTTCGAAGCGACGATGGTTGGAGTTGTACACACCGTGGAAGCCAGGCATGAAATACCCGATAACCGACGCGAAGAGGAAAATCAGTAACCCGCCTGCCGCTAACACGCTGAGTGGGATACCGGCTAGTGCCATGGTCAGCAAGGACCCGGCAAACAGCATAGCGCTGATCAGGGTATAGACAATGCCGAACATCATTGCGTTCATCACAGTCATAATGCAACCGTGGTCTACCAATGCACCGATTGCTGCTACTACAGCCTTACCGCAACCCATACGGATGGCATAGACGTCAGCGATGACCTCACTAGACATCTCTTCTACACCGAGTGACAGTGCCCGGGAGGTATTACGTTGCGCTACCAGCTTGTTGAAGAACAACAGCATGGCAGCGTCGCTTTCGTCTTGAGCGATCTCCTGGAGTTCTTGCTGCTTAGGAGCAGGTAGTTCCAGGAGCTGCGCTGTGTCTTTCAGCACAGTAATACGTTCTTCACGAGACTGACCACCACGATAGTGGTTCAGTGCAGCACGAGCGATAACGTTGTCTGCGGCCATGGTAGCCATCAGCGCACAGCCACCGTAGCAGTGACCCATCTCGTGTGTGATAGCACCGCTCAGTACTTCATGCATCGGCACTTCGTACTTTTCGATTTTATCACTAGGGAAAGTTAGCTTGAGGTTGACGTTAATTTTCATGGTAATAGGTAGGTCCTGGAAACTACCAGTAACCCGACCAGTACGGAAATCAACACCACCTTCAAAGACTTTCTCTTTGTTCTTTACGAACCACTTGTAAAGAGTGGTTTCCGCAGGCTTGAGGAACTCGTCCAGCCCTTTGGAGTTGAGTACGTGTTTGGGAGAAAAGTAGCCGACGTTTACCGAGAGGTTGCCATCTTCCACGAGTTCTATCTTGATATTACGAAAACCAATATACTCTTTGATAATGTCTTTGATGCCTTGGTAAGCATCCTTGGACAAAACCAGTTGCCCGTTTATCATCTCTGCCAAATGGCTAGATAATTTTCTGTGAAAATCATCGCTTTGAAAATCGATGAATTCCAGACCTCCCCGTTGCATGGTCAGGAACGACATGGAAAGCATGGCTACCACCCCTATATTTTTAACTGAGTCGCTATGGATATAGCGCAAAATCGGCATAAAATGCAGGCCAAATAATGACCACTACGAATTCACCAATTGTAGCTAGAGTTTGTAAAAGTGCTGGCTATAGTCTGCATCAAAGCGACCGTAGTCAAGACTTGTTGTGTGCAAAGATCACCAACATCCACGAAGACGGTAGCCGTACCAATTCTTTCATTGCAATCAAGAACTACAAACAACCGTTCTGGATTGTAAAAGACGTACACCGTAAGTTCGAGCAACACAAGGATTACATCAAAGAAACAATGGTTCGTGAGTACCGGTCACCGCGGTGCCGTATTCCGTTTGAGGTCAAGAAACAGCTTTATGGAGCGGCAGACTATAAAGCTAGTATGCGTGACGTTAAGTCTGAACAGTTTGTATTTGGTTTAGACCAGACCCCGCCTGTGCACTTCAAGCGTCGGTTCTTTGAGAAATACGGGGAGATCCAAGAGAAAGAACCTTACACCTTAGCGGCGTTCGACGTCGAAGCAGACATGGATAAGCCGGACCAGCCAATTATCTGTGCTTCGGTTACCATGAAGGACAAAGCATATTTCGCTGGGGTGCGTAGCTGGTATAAAGAGGATAGTGATGAGACTATTCTCAGTAAACTTAAAGCGGCTGAAGACAAGTACGTTAAGGAACACGTTGAGCGTCGTAAGTGCAAGATTGTTTACGAACTGTTCGACACACCTGGTCAAGTAGTGGCAGCTTGTATTGGTAAGTTCCACGAGTGGGAACCAGACTGGGTGGCTAGCTGGAACGCAGCTTACGATATGGAAGCTTGCGAGAAGGCGCTTATCAAGGAAGGGTACAACCTAGCCGATATCTACTGCGACCCACGTGTACCTAAAGAGTTCCGCTCGTACGAGTACAACCCTGGCCGTACCCACAAGGTTAAAGAAAACGGTGATCGTACGCCACTCGAGCCACAAGAGAAATTCCCAAGTGTCAGATGTCAGGCTACTTGGAAGTGGGCAGATGCCATGTCGGTATACGCCATTAAACGCTTCCCGTTCGGTAAGTTGGAATCGTACTCATTGGAGGCAATTGCTACTCGTGAGGAAGTGCCTGGTAAACTGTACACCGAGGAAGGCCGCGGCTGGGGTAACGGATCGCCACAGTGGCACCGGAACATGCAGCGTCAGCAGAAGTACCTGTACTCGATCTACAACATTGCCGATAACTGGCCGATTGAAGAGATCAACGAGAAGACGTTCGACTTCACACTGTCGTTACCGATGCTGTTAAGGTACTCCGAGTACTTCAACTTTGTGTCGCAACCGACACTGATCTCGGATACCTTGTCGTTCGTGGCTAAAGAGCACGGTTATGTATGGGGTAGTACACCACCTCGTCGTGATGACTTCTTTACCTCACGTCTGCCTACACTGGGTGACTGGATTGCTCTGCTTGACACCGAGAAAAACTCGAGTCAGGGTAGCTTCCTGTTTGCTGGTCTGGAAGACGTACAGTCTCAAGGTCGTGCTGCTACATCTGACTTGGACGTGGAGGGTGCATACCCAACTGGTACACTGACTGGTAACGTGTCTAACACTACTACCATGATGGAAGTATACCGTATCCAAGGTGCTGACTCGATGCAGCTGCGTGAGATTGCTGTTAACTACGCAAGTAGCCCAGCAGCTAACGCAATCAGTCTGGCTAACAAACTGTATGGCTTCCCACGTATCTCCGAACTCAAAGATGTGTTCGAGCGTTGCCTGGGTGAGCGCGGTATGGAAGCACAGCTGTACACGCTGCAGAATGCTAAACCGAGACCTGCTCCTGTTGTTGATGAAACCCTTAACCCAGACCTGCCAATGGCAGCATAACAGACATAACCCTACCCTAGCCCTTAGCGGGGCTAGGGTAGGGACTATGCACGCAATTAGATCGCGTAGATCTTGATCAGTGCCACGTGTGCTGCACGCAGACGCACGTTGGAGATCTCGATCAGCTTGGCTACTTTGATAGCCTGGTTCATTACCACACGCAGAGTGCCCAACAGCAACTTGAGACGCTCTTTGTCTTTGCCTTCTTTGGCTTCCTTCATTTGCTTCTCAGTATCGTTGAAGATCGACTGCATCTTCGACTTCTTCTGATTGAAGGATTCACCCAGGGTTTTCATCGCATCGACGTTGGCCTGGATAGCACGGCCGAAGGCTACTACTTTGCCCACAGTGTCCAGCTCCATTGCTTTATCAAGCATGGGGATGAAGGTGCGGTCTTTGACGATAACCTTGTTTACTTCAGCTTCGATATCGATCAATACATCCACAGCAGCATGGTTGGATTGCATGAGACGATCGTTGGCTTCAGAGTACTTGCGGTTTTTCTCGTCGGTAACGATCTTGTTGAAACCGTTTTTGGCGGTAACAGCAGCTTTGATCGCCTCGGCAGCCTTGAGTTTGGCTTTCTTGTTAAGCTTGTGGATCTTTTTCAGAGCCACCTTAACAGCCGCTTTGACTTCTTGAGGTGTACGCGCAGCACGGAGCTCGTCTGCCAGGCCCTGGTCACCGTTTTCCGCTGCGACGCTAGCCATGGCACTGGCTTGCTTCTTGGCGTCTTCGTCAGACTGGGTCCCGTTCTCGGCAGCAGTAGCGTCCTTGTTCTGCTCGTCGATCTCTTTCTTGGTCTTATCCGCTTCCTCAGCGTTGTCACGACCAAAGAAGAAACCCCACACCGACTTGAACATATCGCACAGCCATTTCCAGGCAGCAGCAAAGCCGTTGCCAATGGCAGAGAACACACCACCTTCTTCGTTACCGGCCAGCTGGCTGTGACTGATCACACCGTTGGCGAACAGCACGCCAGCAAAGTAACGTTGGTTAGCAGTAAGACTGATGGACTCACCGCCAGCCACTGCATCCATTTGATCCACGGAGTCTTCCAGGGCATCCAACATTACGTTGACTTCTGGGAGGTCCGGTACAGCTTGTACGTATTCCGTACTGTACTCGTCGGTGTTGTCCATGACGGTCCTTAGCGAGCCGCTACCAGTGTGTTGAAATACATGGTAACGTTTTGTTTACCGACTTCACGGAGATCTGCGATCACGGTAGCGATATCAGTTTGCTGACGCAGCCGCGCGCGGTTGGTCCAGTTCACTGCGATCTTGGTGAGGAAGGTCACGTAATCGGTGTAGCGGTTGATGGACTGCTGGGAGTAGTGTCCCTGCAGGTTCTTGAGGAAGCGCAGCGCTTCGCCGGAACGGAACAGTTCCTTGTTGTCCACAATCATGCGGATCAGGGCATCTGTAACGATCTTGAATTTCTCGAAGTCCAGGCTGGTGGACTCACCGACGGTTTCGATGAAGCTCACTTGTTCCAGACGCTGTTCTTCGATACTGGCAAAGCCCACTTCACCTTTCAGGTGGCGCAGGTGCTTCTCGATGCGGCGCAGCATGATGTTGGTAACAGCGCTACCGCCGTCTGCTACCATTTCAGGACCAGGCACGACGTTTGGTACTTCGTCCAGGCTAGCTTCGCCCTTTTCCACTTCCAGGCTTACGTCAGGACCTGGTGCTGGCTCGGTGGGTTCGGTTGGATCTGGGGTAACTGGTTGTTCGGTCACTGGGCCTACCTCGTCGATTACTGGGGGAGTCCAGTCCGGTTCTGGTTCTGGTTCGGGCTCAACTGCGTCGATCGGAGCGATCGGTTCGCCTTTGAGGATTACATCACCTTCTTTTGGAGCTGCGGTTGCTGCTGCCACAGCAGTGGCCACTGCGGTAGTAGTAGCGGTAGGAGTCTTATCTTCCTTTGCCATGTCACAAACCTCTATTTCGAAATAGAATAAGCTGTTGCTGATCAGCATAAAATACCCCCTAGCCCGTTAAGGCTAGGGGGTATTAAACACTAACGGGGTTTTACTAATCGTGGATCAAAGCCAGCTTTACGGAGATCTTCCTGTTGCTCTTTCGGTAACCCTTGTCGCTGTTCTTCTGCTTTACGACGGGCTTCTTCAGCCTTATCGCGTTTGTTGAGGCCTTTACTAACAGCCTCTAGAAACTCATCCACTACAGCAGACGGCATTTCCAGGTAGTCCTTAGGCGTCATTAACTCACCGAGTTTATGGTATCCGAAGTACTCACCTACCTGTTCCGTCGACCATGGGTGGAAGAAAGCGTTCTCAGCAGGGTTGTAGGCGATCGAGGAGTAGGGTGTACGTGTTTTAGGATCATAGCGCTCGAAGTTGATGTCTACCATCATTTTCTCATTGAGCAGCAAGGTCTCAGGTAGCATCTGTTTGACGGACTTGCCCAACAGACTACGAGTGATACCTTCATGAACCGTATTAAACGTTACCTTACCCCCCGGTCCCACTTTACCTATTCGGAGAGGGCTTCTGCCCGTACGTCGTGGTTTTCCGCGGCGCTCTGAATCATCAGCAACTGGATGTGGGTAAAAAAAGCCATGATCGGATCGATCGGGGTGTAACCCAGCTTACGCAGCTTGATGTTGTCCGGATCTTCCAGATGACCTTGGTTGGTCTTGCACTTCGGACAGTCGAAGTTCTGCAGGCCGACGAAGGTCTTCGACAGGAACGGTACCTTGTTGATGATATCTCGGGTCAGCGCACGGTTGAGCCATGGGCTGTCCTTGATAACCTCCAACAGACCACCGTTGAAGTCGTTCATGTCTTTGGCATTCTGCCGATCCAGGATGTGGTCCTTGTCATCGGAGTCAGGCGCTGCCACAGCCACGAACTTCGAGATCCAGTGGATGTACTCGGTGGCACCCAGGTCGGTGTACAACATATTGCGCTGGGTGTCGTACTCTTCCGGATCGATGATGCTGGTACGCAGTTCAGCCAGCTTAGGCGAGATCCGACCGGCGTAGTAGTCGAAGGTCATGAACGCATCGGCCAACGACGGCGAAGCCAGCTCCAGGTAAAGCGACTGGTCTTCGTTGTACACCTTGTTGGTGTCCAGGCCGAAGTGTGCTGCATTGATCAGCGCCAGGGTTTCTTCGCTGGTGTAAGTGACCTTGTGGTTGAAGAGGTTAGCGTAGATCGCAGCCTCTTCATCCGTGGTGTGGTAGTCACGGTGGTGTACCAGGAGTTCCGGGTCTACCAGCTGGAAGTCTTTCCAGTCGCAACCAGGCTTGGAGCAGATCAGTTGCATGCCAACACCTTTGCTGGTGTAAGCGCGCAGCAGAGCCATGGTCAGTGCATCGATATCCGACCAACGAATGATCGAGGCCAGCTGACGGTAGTCACCGATGTCGCTGATACTGGAATAGGTCAGACGCTCGGCAATGAAGTTCCAAATAACGCGAGCAGCAGCCACACGGGCCAGTACTACGCTATTGTTGTTCACTTGACGCACGTAGCCTTTGATCGACGCTTTGATGTCGTTGATCAACTGACCCATGTCCATCTTGGACGGACGAGCCATTACCAGCTTGGTGAACGAGTTGCGCAGCTCGATGTCGAACATCAAGCGACCGTCTTCGGCCTTCAAGGAACGACGACGCATGATCTCAGAGTCTTTCAGACCCTTGCCGCCGTTACCAGGCTTACGACCGGAGATATCTGGAGTTACCAGACCGCCACGGTCGGAGACGTTGGAGATTCCGAGTTCGCGGATCGCATTGGACCGGCTACGAACGTCGTCCAGGTATTCGGTGTAGAACGCCACCATGCGCTGTGCTTTGTCTTCGGCTTCTTCCAGAGTCAGGTCTGGATAGTTGTCTTCGACGAAGCGAGCCCAGTCTTGGTTCTGCTTTTCAGCAGCCAGGGCATAACGCTGTGGGTCTTCCTGCGCATAGCGCTCGACGGTAAGCTTCTGGATGTACGGAGACATCAGCTTAGCATCGTGGTCACGGCTTTCTTTACTGTTTCCAAGAAATACCGTGATGAAGCCCTGCGCCCGCTCGTCTTCAGTAAGCTGGCGGATAAAGCTGTTCTTTGGCTCTACCCGGGTATTCATGGTGGTGTTACCAGCCTCGTGCACCTGGCTATAGCTAGCCTTCGGACGCTCTGGTACTGGTTGTCCTTCGTTCAGTTCGCCATTAGACATAAAACAAACCCTTAGTTGATATCTTTGATCACGCGAGGCTCGTCACCCATCGGGGTGAGTTCAGCCATGGAGATGTCACCAGCTTCGATGAACTCGGCGGGAAGGTCGTCTTCTTCATCGGCAGGCGACTCAGGTACTTCTACCTGGGCAATAGTGCGATACAGGTGTTGAATACGGGCGATACGCTGGTCGTGCAACTCGAACGCGTAGTTCATGTCGGTAGTACCAGGTTCTTTGTGTTCTTTGGTGTACTCTTCGATTGCGGGCTGGTTAGGCTTCAGCAGTTCTTCGAATACCGGACGGGCGTGGAAGTGCATGCACTCGGTCACGTTGTCAAACAGGTGGACGTAGATCTCGACGAAGTCGTCCATGGTCTGGCCTTCATCCATCAGGATGCGGATCGCAGTCATGTCTTCGGCGATCTGCACGATCAGACGGTCGAAGTTGTCTACCAGTTCCTGGATAGCTGGCGGGAACTCGATCTTGCCCTCGTTCTTGAGGATCTCGGCAACTTCCACAGCGGAGTGGATAGGTGCGAACATTTCCACGATGCCCAGGATCTGTTTAGTGACCTCCAGGTTATCCGGCAGTTTCTTGCCTTGCTTCTTGTCGACCAGAAGATCCTTGTACTTTCCGACGGTAGCCATGATACCCTTGCTGGCCAGTTCGAACTGGAGCTTGGAATTGGAAACCCGACGGACTTCAGTCTTCTTGCCACCTTTACGCTTCTTAGCGCGTTGTTGACGTTTTGCTGCCATGGCTTGATTTTTAGTGCCCATGAATGCTATGTTCCCTTTGACCTGGTCGTGGAGTTTATATGTTAATCAATGCTGAAGAAGCCATTTTGCTAGCTGACGATGAAGACCTAGCGGCAAATGTCATCGGCGGCCCATGGTTGCTGTTTAAGCAAACCATCCCTGAGGCACAGGCTAAAATATTGGTCAATGCGTTTAATTTAATTCTGTTGACTGATGGCGCGACCAGTGAACCCGAAGAGATCGATGAAGACTCGATCATGGGACGTACCGGATCACTCCTACCAGTCATGGTGCAGAACCTGTTAGTGGATGAGGCGGTGTCCACCCCTAACAAGAAAGCGCATATGTACGAGTTCATGATTGACAATACAATGTCTTTATTACAAGGCATTGGTATCACCCTAGATGAGAAGTACACCACAGCAGAAATGCTGCCGTTCATCTGTAAGATAGGGTACTTCTTCTATGAGATGCAGGGCTACCAAGACCTGATTGGTTTAGCTTCTTCGTTGGAGTCATATGACGTGGCTCCAGTAGATCGTTTCCTGCTGGTGATGCAACGTTACCTCGGTGAGGAAACCGACATGACCAACTACGAACTACTGGTCTCGGACGTCTCGGAAGTAACACTCAAAACTATCAAAGACGGGTTGGAAGGTGATGATCCATCAGTAGGGCTCCCAGAGCCTCTGATCAAGCGTGTGAAGGCGAACATCCCTTCACTCGAGGGTACGATAGCCTACACACACATTCGCTCCAATGGGCAGCTTGGGGGCTCTGTAGAGAGCTTCTTGAACTTCTTCCAACAAGAGCTTCGCCCACTGGTAGATAACCTTACTGGTGACAACGTCTTGCCATACCTCAAAGAGCTGATTGGTTTCTATCTGATCAGTGAGGTTAATGACCACGCCATCCGTAACCACCTGAACAAGGCAGTGTACGATCTGGTGGATGACATGGTTATTCTTAACAAGGCGGAAGCACTGATCAATAAGCTGGTACTCGCTAATGACTAAATTAGAATTCCTAAAGATCTGGTTAGCTAGCCAGGGCTATGCTGAGAAGGCTGCTGTACAGTCAGTGATCTCGATTCAGTTTGAAGACGAGGACTCTGCTGGTGCTTTCCGTAAAGTCCCTTGGGCTGTCTGGGTTGAAGGCGGTGTGTATAAATGCCACATTGATGGATCGGATGTAACCATTGATGGTAAGGTAGATCGTCCGTTGTTTGTTAACGACGATTACATCGATCTACCTGGCGACTTCCATCCGGTACTGCGTGGTGCTAAGACCGACACTACCTTCGGTCTGTTGTTGTTCAACATTATCCTGTTCTGGGAGGTGTTCGGTACCAAGGTACCTTACGTTAACGAGGAGTTTACTCCTAAGTTGATCCAAGGGTTCTTGTCTGACCTGATGGTAGACAACCCCAAGGAAGGCGAGCAGGTGCCTGAGGGTAAAGCCTCGGTAGACGACTGCATGAAGTTCACCCGTCACTGTAACTTCCTGGAAGGCCTGGGTACCTACTTCGTGCGGCCTGGTGGCATTGAGATGCTCACCATCAGTCCTGCTATCCTCAAGCGTAAAGACGAGCTGATGGCTAAGCTGAAAGCCGACGGCAAGATGAACGACCCAGTAGCTGTAACTAAGGCTATTGATGAGCTCGTCAAAATGGACCGTGAGGAGATCATGAACGGTCCTGGGGCTACGTTTATCATTAACGATGGCTTCATCAGTAACGCCCGTAAACGTATGTTCATCGCCTTTGGTATCGAACCTAAAGGTGACGGCTGGGTGTTCCTCAACATGTCCCTGGATGAGGGCATGGATCCAGATGAGATCGTGGCGTATATCAACACAGCTATTGCTGGTTCGTATAGCCGTTCGAAATCTACTGGTGAAGGCGGTGCACAGGTTAAAGAGGTACTGAAACTCGTAGGTCGCCGTAAGGTAGATCTGGCTGACTGCGGTACTACTGTTGGTGAGCCAATCCAGATGCATGAACTTACTGCTCAGAAATGGGCTGGTAGTTTCTACATCGTTAATGGTAAGACTGAACAGTTAACCAAAGAGGTGGCACTGGCTAGCTTTGGCAAACGTCTGGTTATCCGTACCCCTAATGGTTGCCGTAACCCTGAGGGTAATTACTGTGCTACTTGCTGTGGTACTGGCTTGGGTAAACTGGCTACTCGTCTGTCTGCTGAGGTTGTACGTATTCCTACCAACATGATGCTGGGGCGCATGAAAGCTGCTCACGTGGCTGGTGGTAAAACTACTCGGCTGAATCTGGCTACTGCGATCAAATAACAAAAAAATAAACCTTACCTACTCCTAGTCCCTTGCGGGACTAGGAGTAGTACAGGAATTAACTACGCTGATTGAACAAAGCGTTCTGGAACGACAGCTTGCTCGGGTCAAACAATGCCTTGAGTTCTGCAACTCCAGGATCTTGGTCAAATATCAAATCAGCCAAACTGACTGGTCTGGTATCTGGGATGTCCTTAGGCATAACACAAAACGCGATACGATCAGGCAAATGGAGTGCGTTAAAACGGAACCCCTTCGCTATCTGTGGATCTTGGAATACTTCATCCAGCGAATGAATCTCACCAGGATCGTTAAACTCTTCAATGGAGATAATCGCAATACCTAGTTTGTCTGCGATCTGTTCGTGGGCGTCGGAGTTGAACCCGTACTCTTTCTCATCGAGGAAGATCCCACATTCTTCATTGAGTTGCTTATTGATATCCAGCAGATAATCAATGGACAAATCATACTGACAGACGTCATCGGGTTGTTCGAGGTCACAATCATCCATGGTCTCGAACGTACCTATTTTGCCTACCCGCAAGACTGACAGTATGGAATAGATCGCCTCCAACACCAGGAAGCCCATAAAGGACTCACTGGCATCGGAATAGAGCTCGTCCCTAGTCTCTGGATCCAGGCGTATTATGAAGTTGTGCATTCATCATGATCCTTCACTCAATGTGATGATCAGTTGCAGACCCATGTTGGTCAGACCATTGATCGTGAACGGCTTACCCTTGTACGGCACCAGGGTGTGCAAAGCTTCCTGGAACTTAGGGGTCTGTTCATACATGGCAAACGAGTTGTATAACTCTTGAGCTTCCAGCGAGTAGAAGTTGTTGAGCTGGTCAACAGTCTGCATGGTGACCGGTGGAGTGATGTACTGCTCTACCAGGGTACGTGCGATGTTGTCGAACGGAATACCAGTCATCATGGAACGCACACGGTGCTCCAAGAGTTTCTGGACGAGGAAATAGTTGCGGAGTTCCTCGATACCCGGAGTAGCAATGAACAGGGTACCGTATTCCGGAATAACGGAGCGGGCGATAGGGCTGGTGGTGGTCATGCTTGTAATCCTCGGATAGCCACGGCAATGTGGGTTGCGTGTATTTGAACAGTGACACTCTTTATGACAACTGCTTCATATAGAGCGTCGATAGCCTCCCTGTTTAACGTCACTACTTCCTCAAAGAACGTCCCGATAGCCTCACAGAGTAAAGCTATCGTTCGATCAGGATCGTGTTGGTACCGTTCCAGATCTGCACGCCCGGCGCTGCCCATAATGAAGGGCATTTGTTCTAGCTCGTAGATGTAATCCTTGAGCTTGGTGTAATACCAGGTATCGTCATTGGCTTCATCCGGATCAGCGTAAGCTAATATGAACGACTCCAGACTATCCGTGAGTGTTTGTAATACAAGGTCGCTATAACCGCTTAATCCTTCCGGCGCTGGCAGGATAAGGCTAAACGACCCTTCTGGATTGAGTAGACTAGGCATGATCAACCTATTCTTTTTCCATTGTTCGTCGCTCATGGCAGAGCCTTAATAAGGTACAACGCGCTACTATTGCAGCGCGAGACCCGATGTAATTGTTTTCCACGACTTCTGCTTGGGAGCAAAAGCCAGCTTACGTTTATGGTAGCAATCGCCATGCTTAGCGATATCCACACATACGGGGAATATGAAACGTGGAGTGATCCGACCACCGAACTTACCTAACAGGTTACGCAGGCGACCAATCATTTGTTTGTTACGTTGTATAGAGAACACAGTGTGGAAAGATATACAAGTAATCGCACCAGGGATATCTTTACCAGTACCACAACTACCCGGAGTGGTTACCAGGTTCTCGTGCTCTAAATACTTCTTGGGTGTTTTCTTGTCCAGGGTACCCAAGAACGTATCAAAGTCTGCACCAGGATACTTTTCCCTGAACTTTTCCTTCATTACTAAGCACATCTCGATCAGAGTAAAGAAGAAGATACATTTAGTTCCCTCCTCCTTAGCGTCGAGGTAGTAGCGTTGATAAATGTCATCTGCCAACTGGAAGTAGAAGTCTGTTGCCTCCTTACTTCGCAAGATGGACTTTTCCAATGCAATGTCGTTGTAGGTACCACCCTGCATTGTCTGGATTTTGTACTTACGTATATCCATTTGGTAGAGATACGCAAAGATGTCGATGTAGTTCTCAGGCTCTGCCTCTTTAAGCCTGGTCTCTTTAGGCGCCATCGCCTGATACATTTTGTTGAGGAACGGATCGTCCCCCTTCATAGTAGCAGACAGCATGAACGTCTTGGCCACGTTGCCGTAGAACATCGACAATGTAACTTCGTGGAACGACTCGTGTGCTTCGTCGATAATACGCAACCCAGGGTTGATATTAGCGATGATCTCGTCCAGGCAAGGTAAGTTACCATTCTTGCGACGGGAACGCATATACGTGCTTATACGAGTCGTAGGGAGGATAATGATCTTAGGATCGATCTTACCTTCCTTACAGAGCTCACCCAACCTAGGCAGGTCGGTGTACTCCCAAACCAATACATCTTTCGGCGAGATATTGAACATCTCTGCCAAGTCTTTCTGCCAGATGGGAATGTATCGTGGCTGGATAGTAATGATCGTCCGCTTCTGCATCAACATCATGCAGTACAGAGCCATGTACGTCTTACCTAGACCCGTGGAGGCTTCGTTTACTTTGAGGGCCCCAGGACCCATTTTGTATTCGATCCACTCCTTCTGGTTTTCGCGTGGTGTGTTGTATTTCTCCTTAATACTAAATTCAGCATGCGCCCCTTCAATGACTGGTTCGTCTTTGACTTGGATACGAGCGCGGTTGAAGCCCTGCGACGCAGCTAAGCGTAACAGGGGCTCCAATACCGACTTAGGCATGCGGTACTCAGAACGGTCATTGCTAGTGCGGGCAAACACATGTGTGGGCACCCAGCGTTTCTTGCGTGTACCAGGGATTGGTTCTTGACCGTACTTCGTTAACTCCATTTTGCAGTACTTACGCAGTACTAAGTTCTCGAAACCATCTCCGAAATCAAATATGCGTATGTAGTTATTAGCGACGCTTATCGTAGCAACGGAACGCATCTAATACCTCTAATACGGTAGGGGAGGGGTGACCCTCCCTTACGGGAGGTACCCTTTTACGACACCGCGTGTTGGAAGTAGGTCTCCAGCGGACTTGGTTGCCTGTCTTTAACCAGGAAGGTTTTGATGTTGGACAATACCCCTTGTTGGCCTTCCGCGATCATCAGACCGCCTGCGCCTCGGTTCTTGACACACACCATAAAGTTCTCAAAGTACTTAGGACCACTACCCAAGGCTAGCTTATACGACAAGTTAGCAGGGTCTTTACACAGCAACGATGCGAGCATAGACTCCGCATGTACGATGTTGATACCCTTGGTTTCTTGGTTGATCAGGGTCCAGAATTCACCGAGTACCTCGCCAAAGATCTTCGGTGTAACTGGTTGCGACTTCCAGGCACTGTTACGTTTATTGAACGTCATGAAGTTCTCTACACGCCCGCGGTGGGCATCCAGGGATTCACGAGTAAACGGCAGTACAAAGATTGCGTCTTCCCAGTTCCAGTCTTTGAGGTCCACTGCGATATGCTTCTTGTCCATGATCTCCCAGCCTTTCTCCAAGAGGTACTGGAGGAAGCCCAAAGAGAACCTGGACGTACGCGACGCTACCGAGGTTTGCGCCGAGTGCTGCTGAATGGTCTTACCACCGACCATCACGTCTTCGATCTCATACTGGAAGGTTACGTCAGTCAGGTACGGAAGTTTATCCATACTGACCTCATCTAATACGTCCAGTGACCGTAGGTCAGACAGATCCCGTTGGATCGACGACTTCAGGATCAGACGAGTACCGTCAACACACATCTCTGGCTTCAAGAAGATCTCGTTGCCGTTCGAAGTAAAGATCTGACGGTCACGTGCTGCCACATCAAAGCGACGGGTTACAGCGTTACGGATAAAGTGCTTAGTCGACAGCATTTTCTGACCAAGCGGGTTACAGATGGTAGTTGCAGCGAACATGCCGATGTTGGCATCGCGTCGCATCATGGCGTTGTAAGGGATCGAAGCTTTCATAGCTCCGTAGCACTTACCACACACCATACCGTCTTGACCGGCGTTACAGAACGCAATACTGCGGAATGCAACTGTCTCACCAGCCTTGATTTTCTTGACGGTCTTGTGATCGATCAGCTCCAGTGTGCCGTCATCCAACATCCGGTGCTTACCGAGCAACGCCACAGCCATCTCGGTTGTAGACACACGGATCTCTGCCAGGTCTTGCGACCCACAGTCATACGTGTGCAGGATACCTTGCAGTACCGCTGTTGCCAAGTGAGTCTTACGGTGGAACCACTCGGAGTCTTTCAGGCCACGACCGTTGGAGATCAACGACATGCCCGAGGACTTACCGTCACCAAGCACGTCTACTTGGTTAGTGATACCTTCCCCGTAGTTGGAGTAGATGACGTTAGGCAGGATGACGTTGGGTAGGTCAAATACAGCACCACGTGCAATCGCCAGCTGATAAGCCTGGTTGATCGACACCCCACCGGTACGCGCCATCAGCGCCACGATGTTTTCTTTCAGCGAGTCGTCGTTCCGTACGTAATGACTGAACAGTTCCTCGCCTTCGTCTACCGTTACTTCATTAGCGTGGACTTTCCGACGAATCTCACAAATACCTGGGTTAAGCATGAACTCGTCAACAGACTCTGCCGTCGCAGAGATAATCGACCGTTCGGACATCACGGTGATCATGTTGTTGAGCTTAGCTTGCCACGAGTGAATCAATCGCTTGATTGCATCCATCTCGAGTGGATCATCGATCAATGGACCGATAATACCCAAGATGTGATCCAGAGGGATTTTCAGCACCTTGTCATTATAGACAATGTTGCGGTGCTTCTCCTCACGAATCGACGGGATCAGTTCGTCGACTGTGTAAGGAATCTCTGGATACCGGCGGTGGACGTTCATCCCTTGCCACGACAGCATCATTGCATATGCGTCGGACTTTACCGTTTTGCCATTGTCATCAGTTACATCGATAGCTTTACGGTGATTCCTGAAACGAAGTACATCCATCTCAGTAAGGTTGGCGAAATCCCGTAGATTAACATGCATTCCCATACGGGGGCTCCTTAAGTGTTAGGTTGTTCGTCGGCACGTTGGAGCATTTCTTCCAGCACCTGATCCTTGATCATGTTACTCGCATTAACGTCGAAGACATCCAGCGAACGGTCAGAAGCCAGTTCTTCACGCAGTGCATAACCCGAGTCAGACATCATGCTCGCTGACATCTGTACCGCTACGTTCATGTCGTACTCATCCGGCTTGACGATGTAATCAATGTCAAACGGATCGTCTGCCCGCAAGATACGACGGGTGGCACGGGTACGCAGCTCCGGAGAGTTTGCCAGCGCCAGGTTCTTGTTGATCTCTTGCGGACCAGACTGGCTATTGGTCAGACGTGCTTCGGTCTCACCTTTGTTACGGTTCGGCTTGTTCTGCAGGATATCCGAATACTTGTGCATGTCATTCGGCTTAGTCGGCATACCGTAGATGTTCGACAACGGCAGAGACTGTGCAGACATATCAGTACCAAACTTATCCAGCAACATGAAGTGCTGGTTGGTAATGAGTACCGGTTGGTCAGACATCACTTCCTCGTTGAGTGAGTCTGTAAAGATAATGCGTTCTGGTTTGTAGCTATATATCTCGCGCAATGCGCGGATGATAGCTACGCCATACAGTTTAGTGTCGGATACTACTTCAACACTGATCTGTGTCTTGCAGACGTGGTCAACGAACTCTTCGATAACCGCCGGGTCAATGATTGCATCCCGTACCAGGTCCCCGAACTCTGGGAAACCTGTGTCGAAGAACTCTTGCAGCTTGAGGAATGCTTCGCCGTAGTTACCAACTTTACGCAGCTTGATGACATCTTGCTGCAAGCGCATGCTGATAAAGTTGACCGACTGCTCCAGCAACATCGAGAAAATCTGACGACGGAATGCTGGGATGTTGTTTACCACGATGTCGGCAATGGTCCCGTCTGCATAACGAGGTGCCATATGACGTGGGATGATCCGAACGATTACCCCTTTGTCACCGTTCATACCGGTCATCTTGAACTTGACACGACCCGGAACCATTTCACGCAAGGTGATGTTGATATTCCAGTCTTTCAGTTTAACGCGCTTGTACCCACGGAACAGTGGGTTGATCTTACCCATAACGCTACGGGTATAGTTGGCAAATGCAAAGCGCACGAAAGTGTCAAGTGTGTTGGACACCGGAATGTCTACACCGGCATTAGTCGACAGCTTATTGTGGTACCAACGGATTACCGCGTTCCACATGTCGTTCTGACGACGCTCATAACGATCCAGCTGCCTGGTATGAGTCTGGTCGATGTAATCAGTAGACCGATTGTTACTGCGGTCTTTCATGCGCTCACTGATTACTTCTACCGCCATTACTTCCGAGTTAATCGGTGCGCGGAACAGGACGTCGTGGTTAAGGTCTGGGGTACGCAGTGCCTTCTTGGTCAACGTGGTAAGTGCGGTCTTGCTATTGCGCTTACGGAAGCCCATCACGATACCATCAGGACGGATACGCTCACCAGACTCTGGCAGCACCTTCGGGTTCTCGTCAGTACCGTTCAACAGCAACGGTACGTACTCGTCCTCATTATAACTGAAACCACGAGTGTGCTTGAACATGCACTTGAGCTTTTCAGTCGCAGCCCAGTCCGTGATCGCAATACCGTCCTCCTCGTTGTAGTGGAAGCTACCAGCACAAACTTTGAGGTTCATACCGAACATCCACTCACCGGTCTTACTGACCCGAGGTGACTGACCGAAAATAGTACCCTTGGCAAATCGTGCACCTTTCTCGATCCGTGCCATTACCGCTGGATCGTAAACGTACTCGAAGCCGATATAAGTGTTCTGTGTGTTGTACTTAGGCAACTCCAGAATGTCATAAGCGTTAAGCTCATCGTTCTTAAAGAGCAACCACATCGAACTCCACTTGTCAGTGATCTCCCCGCCTGGGTTAGGACTATGTACGTAGAAAACTTCTTCTACGATCATGTTAGATGGCGCTTCAATGCGACGAGCGCCTTCCGAGTAGTTATACTCAGCCCCCGAAATCAGTGCGCGCTCACTACGACCGTTGGTATCCACCGACTTCGGAATCATGTTACCGACCATATACATACGAGTCGGAGAAGATACCCACGGGAACACTACCAGGTTAATACCAACCCCTTGTAACTCGGGGATCATTTCGTTTTCACGTTTAAGGTATTGATACTTGGCCTGGCTTAGATCTATCTTACCCATCAGTTTACTCCAATTACTATTACCATCTACATTCAGATGATATAGGTTCGAGATTATTTATCACCCCTTCGCACAAGAGGTATGTTCCATGCCCATTGGTGGTCTTAACGTTAACGCAACCAAGGATATCTTTTACACCGACAGATACAAAATCATGGTGCGTTCCTTGAAGGAAGTCTTGCTAAAACAAGCACAGGCTTTACCAATCCCCAACCCGAATGATCGTTATGCATATCGGTATGACTTTTACCGGCTGCTACGTGAGCTCGGGGTTGAATCCCATCTGCACTGGACCGTCGCGTTCCTAAACGACGTGACCGACCCATTTGCTGATAATAGTAAAAAGATAGAAATACTGAACATCAACGAATCAGTAATTCTCTCCGCAATATCCCGAAGTAATACGCGTCGAGGTTAAAAAATAACTGTAAGCTAGTACCTCCGGCTAACGCCGGAGGTACTAGTATTACGGGGCTTTTACCAGGTGAAGTTAGCGTTGTTGTTATCTACGACAACACTCGACTGACCGGCAGTTGTTGCTACAGTTGGAACCTGGATACCAGACATTGCTGCCAACGCCGGGTTCAACTGCATCATGGCCAGCATAGCTGGGTTCATCATTGCAGACATCGGGTTACCCAGTGCTGCCAGTGCGTTCATACCTGGAGTAGGCATGCCCGGAATACCACCCGGGAAGGCACCTTGGTTTTCCACACGCTGCAAGAACGTACCAGACTTGGTGCAGTAGTAGATCACTGCTGCGTTGGTCAGGGTGTTGATTGCATGGTGGATCACTTGGTTGGAACCAAAGTCGATCTCGTATTTCAGCCAACGGTCACCACTCGCCATTGGTGGCGGAGTTACGTTGAATCCAGCGAGCACAGTACCAGCCATTGGCTGAGCGATCTGCGATTGCTGGATCAGCTGCGCTTGTTGGTTTTGTGGTAGTACCGCTACCTGCTGACCGGCACCGGAAGAGTTCACCGACAGAATACCACCGAGAGCACCCAGGTTCGAGTTAGCAGCGGACTCGTCTTGGGTGTTGTTGGTGTTGTAATCCATCGCCGGTACTTGACGATAGATGTCAGGCAACTCTTCCAGCTGTTCGGTCCAGCTGAGATCGATCGCGTAGATACCGAGCTTGTTGAAGTCCGCACGGAACAAGTTCTGGATGCGGTTCATCTGTTCGGCTACTTGCTCGTAGCAACCACAGAAGGCAATCAGACGCGAAGCTACCGAAGTAGTGGACTCGCTGCTGATGCTATCAGGATCTACCACACCAGGGATGATCGAACGGAACAGATGCGCCATCAGCTTGAGCGCTGCACGCGAGATCGAACGACCATTGAGCTCTACAGACTGGTTATCGGATTCACCTTCCGACTGTGCCAGACGCTTGACGATCTCGTTGTAGATCGGGAACGACGGCTTGGCTTTGTAGTACACACGCTCGCCGCTACCGCTGGACGACCGGCCCTGAGCACGCGACACCTTGATGTGGATGAAGCGGTTGTCATGGCCTTTGTCGTCGACTTCCACCTGGAAGCGTTCCATCAGGTCCTTGATCTCTTGGATCACGGTCTTCTTGACGCCGCGCAGTGGCTCGATGATATCCAGGGTGTTCTGCTTCCAGCTGGATTTCTCTTTACCGGTACCAGCAACACCCAACAGCACGATCGGGTATTTCTTGAACAGTTCCAGCAGGTGGATCACTGCCATACGACGAATGATCTTGAAGACTTCAGTCTCCTTGCTGACGATGTTCTCACACGCTGGGTGGAAGAACACTTTGTCCATGGTGTCCTTGGAGTCCAGGACTTCCGACACCGGCAGGTAAACGGACATGTCATCGATCTTAACGTCGATTTCCTTATCACCCAGCTTAAGCACAATACGACTGTCAGGCTTGATGACACAGCCCCACGAGCACAGCATTGCTTTATACAGTTTGTTCAGATCGTTCATATTAGTCTCTCGCTTACTTCTGCTCGATGAAGTATTCGCGCAGGTTATTCAGGAAATTGACGGACTCGGTTACACCGTTTTCGTTACTGGCGATGTTGGTGCTGGTACGAGCCAAGTAATACGTAGCATTCACGTAGCGCTCTTTAGCTTCGGTTTCACCATTGAAGTACACTTCGACGGAGGTCTCACCGAACAGCGAGCAGTTAACTACGATGTTAACCACGGTGCACAGGTGTGCGTAGGCGTTGTTGTACTTGGTGTAGAACTTGTCTTTGAACAGCTGCTTGAAGCGTTCCAGACGGTTGATAGAGTTCTGATCTTGGTCGGTGATAGACATCCACTCACCAACTACCATTTCCACACCACCGTTGTCACTGAGCCCGCCGAACTCGTGTACGTTGTTGGATGCTGCAAACACGATGTGAGTCAGACCAGTACGGATCAACAGGTCGGTAGTCAGCATGGCGATCTCTTGTGCCGTGGTTTCGACCATATTGGACGCACCATAAGCACTGGAGTTAGCTATCTCGTCACGCATCGGGAACCGCGCTTCGTCCAGCATGCTCAAGTCGAGCACATCCGGCAGGGCAGGGAACACGTCGCAGATCTCACCCAAGGTATAACCCTGGAAACCATTCCAGCTGTAATGGCCAGCACCAATTGCCATTGCCTTGAAGAACGGGTTCTGCGAGATAATCGTTTCCTTCATGCTGCTGCTGTACAGGCTACCAGCAACCGAGTCCTGCAACGACATGTTGAAGTCTTGGTCATGCAGCACGTTACCAGCAATTTTCAACAACTGCTTGGCATGGAACGTTGAGTCCAGGTTCTGCGTCTTGGATACCAGGGTATGCTTGCCGAGGCTAGCACCAACGTTACCGTGGTAGTGATCCTGACGGTTCTCCTGCTCAGTGGACATATAACCCAGTACTTCGTTGGCCATGTCCTCAGGACGCACGGCACGGAGCTGGCGCTGCTGAGTAGGGTCGCCCAACAGGAACTGGTCAGAAGCACTTACTGCTTGCTTGACCATCGGCATACCGTCGTACAGGTTGGTGATCGACTCTTTGGCTACAGTGTAGCTACGGATCGGTACCAGCATTGTGGCAGGATCGATACCACCGTCTTCCATCAGACCGCCGCCTGCGCAGTAGAAGAGTACGGTCAGTTCCTCCTCTTTCAGTGCGTCCATCATTACCGAGAACTTGAGCATCGCCAGACCACAACGTTGGTTGTAAGTCTCTTCGATGTTTACCTGACCGCGTGGGTTGACAGTGAGACCACCAGACTGACCGGCGATGTTGTTGAGCATGGACTCGACGATACCGCCTTGTGCTGTGGCCATCAGCATTTGGTCGATGTTCTGCGATTCCAGGTTAAGCTTATTGTGGCGGTGTACGTGTGGATGCACCGGGTTGCCCATGCCGATACGCGCCATGGTCATCATAATGTCTGCCATTTCTAACCCCTTACTACTTTAATTAACTATTTACTTGTTTGACCAGAGCCATGAATTCATTCCGGATATCGTTCTCGATATCGATTGGGAACAAATCACCAGCGGAGACTCGGTCGTAGATTACCAGGTCATCCAGTACCCCGTACTCGAGGTTGGACTGCCAGGTGCCATTACCAAACTGAGTAAGGAAGTCATCTGCGGCTAGCAGTGCTTCATTATAACCTCGGTTCTCACTATTGCGTGACTGTACGTCACAAATCGATGCCAAATAGTTCTTGTCATCGTCGCTCAGCTTAAGCCCCTCGGCCAAACTGCGCACGCCATTCGGATCGTGGATTGCACCCAAGACCGATGGTAAGTACTTATATCCTTGTTCGCTCAGTTTAACTTGAGCGAGGGCGATAGCGGCCATCAGCTGTGTATAGTTACAAGCTTCCCAGATGAACGAACTAACTACGTTCATATAAACCAGTTCCAGCAGTCGCAGGATATGGTTGTGGGTATCGAAGTCCCAGTTGATCGGCAGGTTGTCATAAACCTTCTCGACTAACTGTTCGTTCTTGATCTCCAATGCAATGCACTGGTATTTGAACCGATCTTTGTAACGTGGTGCATCGGTTTCGTCGAACAAGCCAAAGCTAAAGAACTCTGCTTCGGATTCCTGGTCAGACTCTTTGACGTCCTCGGTGATACCGTATTTGTCAAAGTTAGAACGCTTGTCTTCCTCGTCTACTCCTGGACGGTCTTCCTTGGGTTTGAATGTGGCGCTGGTCTCGTGCTGCTTAACCGCACCGTTGATACTGTTGGCGATGTTCTTGTCGTATTCGGTTTCAGGGATTACCGCACAGCACAGTCGATTGAAGATTGCGCTATACAGTACCTTGTCGATGAAAGTGTCGCCACTACCACCGCCGTCGATCTGCGTAGGTACATCACGCTTGTTGAACGAGAACTGGAAGTAACTGTTGAGTTTCTCCCAACCAGGCATTTGTGTGATCTGCAAGTTGTCCTTGAGCAACTCGCCTGCTACGATCTCACTGAACCCTGCACCCATCCTACCTTCGAAACGTTGCAGCACGCCGAAGATAATTGGGTAGACACAACGTACTACGAACAGGAATTTCACCATGTTGACGTAGTCGATGTCAGTGATCGTGGTCTGAGCTGGGTAATCACCCTTGCTAGCGGCCTCACTCAGGTTCTTTGGAATCTTGAGATACTTGGAGTTCTCGATGAACGCGCAGTACTTCTTGATATTGATCAGATCCCACACACCGTCACAGATTGGCTTGAGCCTGGCGATCTCGGTATTGTAGTCGAGGAACTTGCCGTGCTCTACGATTGAGTGCGCCCGATCGAAAAGTTTGAACAATTCGATTTTCTGTTCAGTAGTCAGTACCGCATCAACGTACTCGTTCATGCAACTGAACAAATTGTTCTCGACGTCAGACTTGTCCTTGAGTACTTTCTCCAACTGTACCTTAGCACGTCCATGGAACTTTAACGTTTGTTCATTAAGAGATACTTCGATCGCCTTAATGCCCTTTTTACCCGTACGCTTGATGTCAATAGAGAACATATTTTTAATACCTTGGCTACTCACTACCCTGATAATTTAGGTCTGAAATTATCTTAGACAGCTATAATTTAAACCTAGGAGGGGATCACCCTCCTAGGTTTTGTAGTCCATTACAGTTAATCAGTCCTTAGAACGGAATGTCATCTTCGAAGTCGTCGAAGTTGCTGTTCGACTGGTTCGGGTTACCGCCGCCATTGCCACCCTGCTGGGTGCCCTGACGGTAGCCACCACCGCCACCACCGCCGTTGAAGTCACCCTTCGGCTTCGGTGGCTCCCAACCATCACGTTCCATGCGGTCCAGGACTTCCTTGTGGAAGTTGACCCACGAACGAGTGTACATACGCGACATGAAGCCGCTATCTTCCACGATCTCGCCGGCGTCGTTGCGTACCATGACCACCGAGGAGTTCGGGCCTTTGAAGCGGGTCTTGACTTTGTAGTCGCCTTTGGTGTAGACCAGGTTGATCACACCTTTCTCGTCACGCGAGATCGAGAACATGACCTTGGTGATCGGTTGTTCCGACAGACGCGACTGACCGCCGACACGAACGAAGTCGTGCTTCTTAACGTAGAACTGACGAGCCGGGAACTCGATCGACATGTTCGAAGCTTCCAGCAGAGCTTCGAAGAGGATGTTGCGGTCGTAGCCGGACATCTCCACTTCTTTGTGCGGAGATTTCGCACCTTCTTTGAAAATGCCGTCGGAGATCTTCAGAACGATCTTGCCAGCGTTGGTAACTTCCCACATGAACTGTGCAGGGTATTTGCCACCTTCCAGCGGTGCATCCGTTGCAGGGTGAGGCTGACGCCAGTCGTTCAGGAAGCTCTTCTTGCGAGGAGTGCCTTGTGGACGACCGCCATTGTTGTTTTGCTGGTAGCTCATTATTAAATCCTTGAAAAAATGGATACGCCTGGTATAGATTGGATCTACGGTGAGATTACATTGCTACTTAGCTTTGTACTCAGGCATGGGTTTACCGGTGAAGTGGTTTTCAATGGCTTCTTTAAGCCACTGTCGATGTCCTTCTTCACCGTGTGCAGTTTTATCGAACAGCGCAGGAATCAACTCAATGAGTTTAATCCCTAATTCAAACCCGCCGCCAGGGCAGCACTGACAACGATCAGCCGCGTCAGCGTCCCTGCGCATCTCCATCACCAAGGAGTTAATTTTCTCCTGGAACGTAGCGCCATCGGCGTGTTTGTGGTGGAACAGGTGTTCGTTGTAGTCAATCGACATACAGAGCCCCTTAAAGCATGGAGATCAATCCAGCCCGCTCTACCCCTTGGGGTAGGTTCATGATTGTAGACCGAACCCGAGCGGTACTAGTAGCTGTTGTCCAGTTGGATTCATCGGCGATGCGTTTTACTACCTCGCGGATCCCAGCGATACTAGCTTGGAAGTCCGTAGACTTATCACCAAATACCTGAATAGTAAGCCTGTTCAGCGGAATGTTGAACAGTTTACTACCGCCTGTCAGTTTTGTGTTCCAATCAGGATAAGCCTTCAACACCCCCGTATAAGACTCTAATAGTTTTAGCCGCGTAGTGCCATTGGTTTCGCACAGATCCACTGGGTGGTGTGTCAATACAATACCGTTACCACTAAACACTGGCATGCCTACGTCGGTTTCTACTATAAGCTTTTGGTATTTCTCAAAGACCCGATCACACGTGGCTTTGATTGTCTTTGCAATGGCCTGCTGTTTAGCAGTCCCCTTAGTATGATCTTTGATATCAGCCTTAGGGTACTTACTAGACAGGCTCTTGTAAGACGGATAATAGATGACAAACTTCACGGGTTTGCCATTACGATGAGTCTCAACGTATTTGGCTAAGTAGGCGATATCTTCCGCTACTTCCTTAGCCAACACGGTTGGATCATGATACTCGGAGTCTTCCTTTGTGTAGGACTCTTGAGCATTGCGCACCAAAGTACGCAGATTGAACAGGATCGAGTCGGTGTTTTTAAGCACCGACAAAGCCCCTTGTTCCAATGCCAAGGATGTCCCTACCGAGATTCCTAATGTACCGACGGTACGGCTCATGAGAATTCCTCCAGTACGGCCATTGCTTCGGCGTTTGATATGTTGTGTTTGGCCAAGTTGTCTTTGAACGACTGGTCGGCTGCCAGTGACTTAGGCAGCGACTCTTTGGTCAACGATGTGCCAGTGTAAACCTTGGTGGTAAACAGGTCCTCGTCAATCAACTCATCGTCGTTCTTTTCGTTCTTAGCCTTGATGTGGAAATACGGGTACTCTTTACTGAGCATGCTGATTACAGGGTTGACCACCATTGCGCTACCGCCCATAACCCGGATCTGGGAGTGGTGTGGTAACTTGCGCTTCTGGATGAAATCGTGCAGGTCTGTAATCAGGTCGCCAGCGGTGATATCAGGTGACACTTCCATGGTGAGGTAGGGTAAGGCACCTTTGTTCTCCCAGAAATTGATATCACACTTACCGGCTTTCAAATCGAAGTCCACAACCAATCCACCCTTAGGGTGTTCTTCGCCATGCCCACCACGGTCGAAGGAGCCAGACGTCGCTAGCTTACCTCTACGGACGGGAGTGTGGATATGGCCAGCCAGGATGCAGTACCGAGTAATGGACTCCCAGCGTTCTAGGTTGTGGCACTTGTGTCGCATTTTGGCAACTAGCTGGAACTCAAATGCGCCATGGAAGTGGATCTGGTCCACCATATCCAGACCAGCGTCTTGCAGTACCTTTAAAGCCAGATCCCAGACCTCATCAGGAGTTAAGGCTCCCATGTTGTCTGGAACGTACATCACTGTCAGACCATCGAGGTGTTCGTAGGTAACGATACTCAGAGTATCGATATAACGCACATCTAGGCCCGGTGGAGCGAGATTAAGGAAATGTCGTGGCTGACACCAGTCGTGCGACGAAGTCCCTTCTAACCACACCACAGTGGCTTTAGGATTAACCTTATAAAGATGATGCAGGAAATCCTTAGCCCAATCGAATACCACATGGGTATCTTGGTGCGGTAACTCTACCATGCGTTCAAAGAAATCACCACCGAAGGTGATCATGTCCACTTTAGCAAGGTCATGATCTTTACGCAGAAACGTAGTGAGGTTATTCAGTACGTGTGTGGTCGGCGTATTTTGGTGGAAGGTGTGGTGATCACTGCTCCATAACAAACGCATTGTAGTTCCTTATTTACTTAGCACTCCAGCGGGTCGTAATCTTGTTGCGCACCGGGAGTATCATTTACTTTGGTTTCGGATTTAGCCGCACCAGTGCCGAAGTCGATATTCCACTGCTCTTTGACCAACTTGTTGATGAACTCTTTGTCCTCGTTGGACACGTGCTCATTACGGAAAGCAGCATAAAGAATAGGACGAGCACGGGTCAGCAGCGACTCATCGATCTGTTCGTTGTGAATGTTGTCACGGATGAACCAGATCTGACCTTCTACGTCCGGGATGATGTTGTTTTTGGCGTAGTACCAGTCAGACACCATGTCAGTGATAGTCCGTGGCTTAACGTTAGCCAGGGAGTTCTCGGAGAGTTCTGCCAACTGCGCCGAAGCCATCGGGTCAGCCGAACGTTGCGAGTCGGCCGAGATCTGCTTGATCGCCTGCTCGATGTGACGGAACATGCGGTACTGCTCAGGACCCAGGTTGTTGGAAACCAGTGGTGGGATGATCAGCATTGGCTTGTTGTCTTTGTCGATGATCATCACCGATTGCAGACCGTCAGCCGACAGGTCCAGCCACTCTTGGGTGTTGAAGTAGTTGCGACCGTTACGACGACCCAGAGCAAACTGGATCAGCCACTTGGCCTTGAACTCGTCTTCGTCCATGACCGTGGAGACGTTGAAGGGCACGGTCTCACCTTTGGCGGTCATCATGCGCTTGCCGTCTACTTCGGATACAGTGTAATCTTTCAGCCACCCGAAGGACTCTTCGATGATGCGCTGTTTGGTGGTCATTGGTTGAGTCATCGTGCTAATCTCTCTTCGTCAAGGATGCGGTATTGTTCACCGGTTTTCTCAATGGTGCGCCCTAAATCATAGACCTTGCCGTCAACAAATACTCTTATGTCCAACTGGACAGTGTACAGTGACCTGGACTCTCTGATGTACTTGTAGGTCACAGTTACCTCAGACCCTGGGAACATCTCGTCCATGTAGCTCTTGAGCTCCTGGTTGGCTTTCTCAACCAGTTTCTCAGGGGTGTTACCGTATTTCATGAACAGGTAAAAGAAACTTGGTACCTGTCCGATTACTTTACCCTGGTTACGGCGACTCTCTAACCAGTAGGTAAAATGTTTGGCTAACGCAGTCTCCACCGACTGGGTTTCCCAACCAACACTGGAATCCATCGAACCTAAACAAAAAGTAGACATTACGCTATACCCGCTAGTGGTTATCGTAAAATCGAAAAAAAAAATAAACAGTTGGGCTAAGGGGTGTTACCACCCCCTAGCTTTACAACTTACTGCTCGCTAACTACGTCGTCGTCTTCCGACTTAACATTGAACAACCCTTGCGCACGATGGTAGTCAGTTGCCTTCCAGGTGCGGTGGATCGAGTCGAGGTCACTGAACGACACCTGAGTACCACCAGTGTCAAAGAAGTGACTGTGTGACAACGTGTGTTTGCCGTCTACTGTCTGCAAGTCCAGGATCCCGTGCATCGCTTTACGATAGAACGGGTTGGCAATACCCACACCTTTACAAGTGGCATGAGTGTCTGTCAGACCTTCGATCAACCCATCCAGCTTAGCCTGCATGTGAAGCGGGTTAGCCATGATGTAGTTGGCCATCAGTCCCTGAGCTGACATGATGTCGTTTGCGTAACCAATGAAACCGATGTCGAAACGACCAATGTGGGCACGCCCACCCTGCGATAGCAAGCGACGACCGAATTCCCAGGCACGCGAGTTCAGGAAGTTATTGAAACCATCCAGAATCTTCGTAGCCTGTCCGGCCAGCCAGCCACCAGCAGCTTGTACAGCGGCGACATTTTGGTTGACGTAAGCAGCATTCTGCGCAATCTGCTGATCGGTAAAGCTACCCGACATCGCATATGCAAATGCATGAGCGCTGTTCATTGCCTAAGCCTCCCTAGTACGGATTAATCAATAATGGCATGCGTATGCATCAGTGTGTTCAAGTTCATCAGGTTGGTAGCCGTTTGCGAGGCATAGTCACCTACCTTGAACGGATTGTTCCGATCCAACGTCTGGTGATGACCCCAACCACCATACGCTTTTGCTTTGGATTCGTTATCCACCAATACAACCGCATAGATTTGGTCACCATCGAAGTCGGCGTTCTGGATCTTAACACCCAGGATTGGGAGTTTGAACGATTCGTCTTCGAGGTCCCGGTTTACCCCAAACTTAAAGGTACGGCAACTCAGGTATTCGATCGATGGGTTTCGACCTGCCTGAATCAAGCACTTATTGTTCTCTTCCATGTCGCGGAAGAACTCATCAATCAACGGATCGATATGATAAGCCGCTTGCTTAATGCGAGCCAGTGCTTTATACGGGGTGTGACCACGACGGTACAGATAGTTCTTGATGTGGATTTCCAACATCGAGATTGCCATTTTCCACGGCACTATCAGCAAGTCAGGATCAATTACACCAGTTTGCGACGTAATAATAGACCGGCCAGTGAAAGGAACCGATCCAGACGCGCAGTGTTTCCGGTTTAAGCCATGTTTCTCAAACAGCCCTTTCGGGTTGTTCGTCGACCGGTACTGCTCGGACAACATTACCAGAGTCTTGCCTACCGTCTCAGCGTTCTTCTGGAGTTCCGCCTCGGTCAGCTGATGGCAGATGTTGGACTTGAGGGAGTCCACCAACGTGACATACATAGCCGCCGTGATTGGCTGATACGAATACGAGAACGTATCTTTACCAGACTTCTCCAGGATGGTGCTGTAGCGGTTTGGGACTTTCATGTAATACGGGAAGGCAATGTCTTTATTGCGCTCCCACACTTCCATGTAAGCAGGACCCTCTTTGGTATCCTTGAAATGCTTACGACCAGGGCCTATCAGGATGTACTCCATCAAGGCATCAGCATTACGGTAGAACGTGTTGATGTTGAACTCGGAAATACCCAAGGTTTCGAACATGTTGCGCAGAACGATACCGGTCGTGTTGCGGTTCTTGTCGACTTCTCGACGGTAATCCTTATCCAGGAAATACCACGGCACACAGACTTTAGGGCTACCTATTGCGATGTTGCTGAAAAACGTTGCCAGAAACCCGAGGTTGACGAAACGGTCTACCCCTTCTGGTGCTTTCAGCCAGAGTTTGGTTTTATCTCCTTTATTAAGGAATTTCTCTGGTGGATCACCACATCGATCACAGATCTGCGGGCGGTCTTCACGCAAGCGGAAGTTACCACGCAAATGTCCACACGAACACTTGGCAATAGTTTCGAAGCTATTACCACTGAACTCCATGCGGGTTAAACGTCCCAGGGTTTCCCGGTGTTCTTCCAGCTTGAGGTCCAGGTCATTCAGGTAGATCGGCCGCAGCTTGCTGGTATCGTGCAGGTAGTCGTAGTTCTCGAAGTCCGGATAAAGGGGCTTGGAGTACCGCGGGTCATCCGTTACAATCCCACCGAAGGGAGCAGCAAACTTATTAAAGAAGGGCATCGGATCGATGCGTTCTTCACTGTAACTTGTCAGTAACGCAATGGCTTTGGCGTTTGACTCATTAATAGCAGGTAGTTCCATGGCGAACCCCTAAAAACTAAAAAGCAGAATAGAGGCTAGGGAGGCGCGAACCCCCCTAGCCTTTATTCAGTTAAAGGCCAAAACCTTATTAGTACAGCGGGGTGAAGAAGTTCACCGACTGACCGGCTTGGACGATCGGGCTGTTGCTACCAGCAGCCACAGTAGTAGCCAGACCGATACCAGGCGCGAACGCCAGGCGGTTGGTCTGGAAGCTACCCAGGTTGTTGGCGGCGTTCAGGTTGCCGATACCGTTCATCGCTTCGGCCATGGCAGCCATGAAGTCCGGAGCGAAGATCGCCGAGTTGCCGAAGGCGTTGATGTGGTTGTGACCGTCGAACAGCGAGGACGATTGCTCGATCCGCAGTTTCTGCGAACGTTGCTTGAAGTCTTCCTGCTGTGCGTTGCCGTAGACCAGACCCAGGTAGTTCTCGATCGACGCTTTCGCGGCAGCCGAGTTGCCAGGCTTGGCGTTGCAGATGAACATTTCGTCCACTTCTTGGGTGTTGATGTGACGCTCGCGGTCGTCCTTGCCACCAGGGGTAACGGCCAGGCCGTTGACAACGATGGAGTTGGACTGGATCAGGATCGGCTTGGTTTGAGCCGGGAACCAGCCGCGATCGGCTGCACGGTTCTTCGCGATGACTTCCGAGAAGCGCTTGTTGGTCATCGAGTCGATCAGTGCCACAACAACCTTGACAGCCTTGGCGTTGTCCGAACCCACCAGCTTGCGCATGAAGTTGATGATCGGAGCATCCGGACCGTTCGAGATCAGGTTGATCTTGAACACCGCGTGGGCCGCCACGTTCTGACGGATCCAGTTGGTGACGAAGTCGGTGTCGTTGATGTTCTTCTCGTTCAGCGGCGGACGGATCTGAGGGTTCAGGATCTGCGCTGCGCCAGGCATGTTCTGCACCATCATCTGGATCCGGGTCTCCAGACCGGCCAGCGAACCACGACCACCTACGTGTTGCTTACGCAGTGCGTCGGCGAAGACGTACTGGTTGTTGGTGGTCATCAGCGCGAACAGGCCGAAGAAGAACGGATACAGACCGCCGTTACCACGCATCATTTCACCGGCGGTGACGGTGTCGATGGTGATTTCCGGCTGCAGCGGACGGTAGGCACCTGGCCAGATGTTCTGACCCAGAGCGAACACGCTGGAACCCATGAAGCTTTGCAGGGCCTGCATGTAGTCGTTGCTTTGAGCGCGGGCCATCATGCGAGCAGCGTATTCTTCGTACGCGGTACCGATCAGCGACACGGTTGCGGTAACACGAGCGATCTCGCGGGTGTTGACCGGGTTGTACTGCTGGGTGTTGTTGCCGTTGGCGTTCATGGTAGTCACGATGACTTCCATGTTGGCTGGCGACAGGGTCTTGCCGTCGGTCAGACGTTCCTGGATGGCTTGTACGCGAGCTTCCGCAGTACGGTCTTTGCCGTAAGGGGAATCAGGTTCCAGCCATGGGGACGGAATGTCCATGCCCATTTCGACGATTTTCTCAGCACCGTATACCAGCAGGGCCTTCTCCCACTGACGGGCCAGGTACATGGCCAGGTAGTGCGGTTGGTCCTTGGTTTCGCCGGCTTGTGGATGCTTGAGCATTTCCATGTCGACAACCACCAGGTTGACGATTTCAACGGCGTTGGCGCCCTTGGTTTTGGCGGCCGAGTCGTAGTGCTCTTTCAGGCGATCAACGAACTGCTTGTTGATCTGTGCCGAAGGAGTGATCGGAATCGAAACGCGTTGCTGCTGGCCGGCGGCGACGTTGATGGTGATGTGCTCGGTACCGATCGAGTTGTCACGGTCCGAGAACAGCGCCGCCATGATGTACATCACACCTTCGATGACGGTGTAGAAGCCCAGGCCTGGCAGTTGTGCCGAGATGTTGGTGGTCAGGTGTTCGATGGTTGGTACGATCTGACGTTGCTTGGCGTCAGTGGTGGAAGTGTTGATGTTCTTGTAGATGTGGTCGGTCAGGACCTCATATACTTCGGTGACGATCTTGAGGTTCCGGGTGTCCGAAACCAGGGAGTTCATACCGAAGAGTTGAGCCAGAAGACCGCTCGCATTGTTGGACGGGCCCGATGGCTTGCTACCACCGTTGTTGTCGGCCCAGCCACCGTATTCGTTTTCTTTATCAAGAGCCATGGAAGTTTTTCCTTTTACTATCTTCGAAGATTTGCTAGCGGTTATATCACATAAAGATAATCTTTACTGTGATTCATTGTAGTAATACAGGTTTGAAATATTCTTGGCCTAAGCAAATGCTATAGGTTTAGACACCAAACTATATCACCAAATTTCCAAACTGCGTGGGGGTCCCTCCTGGAGTTTCCTCCAGGAGTACTTTCCTATATAATGGAAACACACTGAGATTATACCTACATGCAAACTCTAACGTTTCCGACTGCAGGTAGTTACATTTACCCAATGAAGCATTACCCTGGGATGAACAACCTGCGCAGGGTTACTACTTTCAATGAGCGTGCGTTCCGTGGTTACGTTGACCAGAACCCGTTCAACCTGGAGAACCAACACTTGTTGGTGGGGATCCTCCAGCAGCTGGCAATCGATCCTGAGTGGGATCTAGACTACGTTGTCAGCTATACGCGGTTCCGTTCTAATAGCTTAGCAACCGTGTTTAAAATTAATTCTATCAGTGGTGTAGGCGAACCTATAAAGGACGGCCTGTACCGTGAGGGTACCACTGAGCTGTGGGGTTTACTGGAACACGATAAGGTTTATCCACAGACTATCCGTTTGGAAGACCTGCGACCTGTCGTACCAGTTTACACCAATATACTGAAACGTGGGTATAAACTTACTGTTGAGCGATCACTCAATCCCACCCATCGTGGTTTTGATATGGCCATCATTGGGTTGAACCTGGTAGAGCTGGCTATTGGCTGGTGGCTATACATGCGGGAAGACCGTGATCGTGACACGGGGATCCATGCGTACCTGTGTAAGTATCCTCTTTATTACGCACAGCTGATGCACAACCAAGGGTTAACAGTAAACTATCTGTACGAGTTCTTTGTCCGTGGGGTTCCTCTAAAGGACTTGTGGGAGATGGAACAAGTCAAGTTTACCACGCTGGGTGAGGAGAAGCTATATAAAGAGTATTTTAGTTTCCGAGTGGATTTCCTGACTAGCCGTAAGCTGGTGGATATCGGTCATCTGGTAGCCAGTGTGGATAACATCTACCATCCAAATTACTTCAACTATGAGGACGGTGGACGCAATAAGTTGTTATCCCAAACCCGCTGGTTATGGGAACCTAACTCGATCAGGTGGTACAGTATTTACTTTGCCATCTGTAACGCTCTAGGGCATCCTGTGGGCGACGTTAAGGCTCGATTGAAGCGTACCCTACCGATTGTGCACGAAGGCTTCAATAAGTGCCCTTCCACCTTATGTAGGGAAAGTTTCAAAAGGGAATCCTTGGAACTGCACCGCTTAATATTAAAAAACAAATAAAAAAGTTGTTTAATATACCCTACCCTAGCCCCGTCAAGGGCTAGGGTAGGTTATACCAATTATTCATGCTGCTACCTTCACAACAGTGCTCAGAGCGTTGATCTTTGCAGTCAACTTGTTCATCTCTTTGCACAGCAACCGGTACTCTTTATCCAAGCATACACCTGGACCTTCTTCCCGGAACCAAGCACTACGTTTAGCATTCAGTGCTTCGCGTTCTTTGATCAGGTTAGCAACAGTGTTTACTTCAAAGTCGAAAATGGACATGGTAAAACTCCTAGGGTGTTAGTGTAGTGAACCAAATGGTTTACTGACCTTATACACCCTAGTTATATAGACCCAAGACTCCCTAGAAGTTAAATGGTTTATTAATGCTCATCGGACACCAGTCTGGTAGCTTTGCTGTTAAGGAAGTACAATCCGAGCGACTCAAGGATTGCGTAAATGGATTTAAAGTTCTGCTGGATCAACAGACGGGAGTCCACGATAGGTAGTAGCTCTTTCGGTATGCCGCCCATCTCATCGATCATGTCCACTGGGATATAAACCGATGTCAACTTAGGACGGGTTTCGATGTAAGCATGGAAGTTCTCTCCCCACACTTTATCTTCTACCGAATCGAAATACTGTCGCATCTTAGACTTGTTGTGCAACGCCAAGTTGACCTTGTAAGCCCGGTATGGTAGTTCTGGTGCTTTGCCGTACTTAGGCGCAAACACACTCTCCCACAACTCGTGGTAGTAGTAGATGCTCGACTCTGGGTTAGAGTAAGCATTCTCAGCTTTGATACCGTTCTTGGTCAGCCAGGTGTAACCACCCTCGTCAATGTCTTGGAACAGGGCACGTTCAATGTCAGCAATCTCTCCCAACAGTTCAGCAGCATCCAACTGCTTCTTGTTGTAGATAGCATCGAGTACCTTACGCATGAGCGTGTTGGTGAACTCACGTACCTTAAGTGCGATCTTAACCCCACGCAAGTGTACACCTTTGAGCTCTAACTTAGGCTTGGCGTGCAAGATACCTTCCAGCATCAACTGCATTGCATAGTAGTGTTTCGACATGGAGGTCGTCACGTACGAACTGAACAGGTACTCGTTTTTCATGTTCAACCGGTACATGTACCGATTAGACACGTTCATGTTCTTACTGAGACGTGCGTGCTGGTCTACTGCGATGCAACGGATGAAATACGTCAGTGCGGCGTTGAAGCAGATACCACCCTGCTCGTCTTCTACGTAGTCGTCGATAATCATGTCTACCGAGTAGATCATCGAGTCAGTGTCAGACGTCAGTACGTTCTCACGCACCAGCTCTTTCGCGCTGAACACACCACTTGGTGGAATGTCTGCACGGAAGAATGCGTTAATGAATGTACCCCACTTCTCTTCCAACGACAAGTGGTGGGTGTTGAGGAACGTCATCTGCTTGCTGTCGGGCTTCTTACCCAACTTGGTAATGCAGAGGATCTCGTAGTCCGAGTTAGCCGGCTTGACACCAGTAGACGGATCGTAGTCCTCTGGCATCTCTGGCAGAGCACACCAATCGTTAAAGAACCGTTGCATCAGTTCCCGGTTAGTAGTGTACAGACCACGCAAGTCCATGGTGCACAGCAGGATGGTCAGCTCCAGTGGGCTCAGACCTTCCAAGAACAACTGGATAGCGCCCAAACGAGTCGGGTTCTTCCAGTAGTAACGAGCGCAACGACGAACCATGTCCATGACTTGGTCGACTGTTGCATAATTCATTGAGTATTCGTTGATCACACGATGGATCAACTTACGGTCAGCAAACGCCAAGGTACTGAGGAACAGTTCCATTGTTGCGTCGAAGCTAACCAACAAACGGTTACCGGTAATCAGACGCTCGTTCAGCAAGTTAGCTGTCGAGGTTACAGTCCGGCAAGTACTGGTCAGAGTAGTGTGACCAGATTTGTTGTACAGCGGAGTACCAGAAGAAGACATACCACCCGACTGGGCGTTGTTGAAAATCTTCAGTGCGTTCTGGATCTCGTCGAATGCTTTTGCTGCTTCTTGGTCGTTAACGCCAAGTGCTTCTTTTTTCTTACCCTTGTACAGACGACGGAATTCAATAAAGGTGTCTGTACCAATGGCGTTTACCGATTGTTCATCATCGGTGTGCTTGTACGCTACAAAGGACGGGCTGAGGATCCAGTTATTATGCTCTACGGTCTGGAAGAACTCACTTGCTGGCATGACCGTTGGAACACGATCACCGTACTTATTCTTTTTGAATACACCGAACTTGACTTCCTTGAAGCCGTTCTCGTTCGGAATAAAGACTTTCTCACATAACTCGAGTACTACGTTGTAATCGTACCCGTAAAGCACGCTAAGGTACATCGCAGCCTGAATGTGATACGACTTGATGATATCACGATTAGGCTTGTACTGCTCAGCCATGAAGGGGTTCTTCACTTCCTTGGCTGGTTTTAGGTTAGTTACTTGAGCAGTCATAAGCGACCTGTTTATGCAATCTAAAAATTAAAGACACAAAAAATAAAAAGGTGGCACCAAGTCCCCTAACTTAATAGGAGACTTGGTGTTAACTTAACTACTCGTTGGTAAACTTGTTGCTGGTGTAGTTGGCCCCCAGGCTGGCCATGAAGGTCTTCAATGGCGCTTCCCAGGACTCTTGCCAGTTGGTGATGTTTACCACGTTGCGCATGGACTGCACGAACTGGAAGGTGGCATCCTTGATCCAAGGAATACCAATCACCTCAGGACGACCATCGGCATTGGCCACTACGATGTAACCGTAAGCGGTTGGGTCGTCGATGTTGTTGACTTTGTTCTGGAAATAAGGGTAAAGCATGCGATGCTTCACATTCAATTCCGGATCCAGTGAGCGAGCGACGTTGTAGGTTAACTCGCCGTCTACCCGCACACCTTGTTTGCCATCACCGATTAAACCGTTGCGCTCGAACTGGAAACTTACTACGTCTCCCTTTTTGGGATTGATTGCCATGGTGTCCTCCGTTGGACCACAATTAACACTAGTGGTATCATCAAAGGATGGCCATCGAAGGTTACAACCCGTCCAGGGGTAGACGTGACTACGTAATCAACTACGCTTTCGTCTTCCAGGTCCTCAATCATAATGTCAATCAAACACTGGTCTGCCGCAGTGTCTGGGTCGTCGCAGGTCATCATTAATTCGACTTCCCGCGCCAGGTAGCTTTGCAGATTATCAAACTCGAAGAACGTTTGATCGTCCGCTACTTCTGGTAATGACGCCAGGTAATTGAGCAGCGCATCGTAATCAATGTCTAGGATACGCTTGTACATGAGAACTATTCCAAGTAGTAGAAAGTAAACACCACCGTCTTGCCGTTAACGGTGAAGTTCTCCAAGTATACGCTGGTATGATCCGTTACTGCTGCCTGGATAGACTCCATGGTGCGGAAGAAGTCTGTCTGCAGGATTTGTTGGCACTCAGGGATCGGGTGGCTAAAGCCCTGGGTATTAGTCGGGATCATGTCCATCGGGGTGACGTTTACACCCTGAATCGAGAACAGGTTCTTGTACGCACCGAGCATCTCGTGGACGTCGGTGTTAGGTGGCAGTTGCACCACGTAGGTAAAGACCTGCTTTTGTTTTGCTTGCTCAGTCATCAAAAAGCTCCAGATAAATTACGTGATCTTTAATGCTGAAAGACGAAAGGGTTGCGTCTTTGATAGCACTATGTACCAGAATACCAATTTGTACCAAGTGCGGGATTACTTCCAGCAGTAGGAGCTGGAACACCGCTGGATCTAGTTTCAGCAACTCGATGGTATCTTTGGTCAGGTCTTCTTGTATGTCTGGCTCGTTTGCCAACCAGATCTGCACCAGGAAGTTTAACAGGGTGTCGATCTCGGCGACACCCAAACCATGGTTGGTGAAAATGTCTTTTACCATCCCCAGAGGAACGGTTACTACTTTAGTCTTGGGTTCCAAAGCAAAACTCCTCCAATGGTGATAGCTCGGATGGTATTAAAAAATCTCGTTCATCTATTGCTACCAAGATGTTCATATTGGGCATTAGCTTATAGCCGCACTTATAATCCAGCACAGACTTAGGTGTTAGATCAATTACCTGTCGATAGATGTGTGCGGCACCATCCTGGATGATATCTTTAATGTCATCCTCTAACAGGTTCTTACGACAGATAATCTGGTCGTAGTGCTGTTCGTCAAACCGCACTCCACCAGGGTAACCTTCAAATGCAGCTTCGATGCTTGCTTCCCACAAACCTTTGGCTAGATCAGGCCAGCGTTTAGGTGGTAGGTTACCCACGATAATTCTGGATGTTTCTTCGCTGATCTTTTCGTACAAACTCTGCGCGTCGATTTGATGAAAGCGGAGGGATTGACTGAGCCCTAGCACCATCAGATTTATTGAACTCATTGATATCGTCCATACTTGGTGTGTCAGTTACCACATCCATGATATCCTCTTCTTCCCGCACTGGAGGAGTGATGTTCCACCCTAGTCGCTCTGCGGTAGCTTCCAGATCCATCACGATAACGGCTGTAGTATATACCACGCCGATTACCGAGTAATCCACTTTAACTACCAATCGTGGATCCCAGCCATTATCACGAATCATGCGCTGGATCATTGCTACATACGACGAGAACACTTTATCTGGTACGGACATACCATAAGTGTCAGCAAAGTCTTCGATATCTTCGGCGATTTTGTTTTTACGCTTACCGCTAGATTCGTTAATGTATTCCACTGCAGCCGTTACTAACGCTCTGGCAATCTCCAGTCTGACCATCAAGGTAGTGTCGGCTTCCAAGATGAAGTCATTGGCTAATGCCATTATGTCGATCTTAACCACAGGGTACCTCGGTTAATATTCCAGTGTTATTAATAGAAAAGCGTTGGCTTTACCATAGGCGCTAATATTGACGTAAGCATCACGAGGTACACCCGCTATCTTTTCCAATATCCCTTCCCGTAGCCCCTCGAAGTCATGCCCATGCATGCGATGGTAAATACGTTGCTCGTTAAATTCAGTAAACCCTTCGTCCATCAAAACGGAAATAACGTCTGTAACGTCTATTTTGCGTTCTAAGAGCTTTTTACCGTCGCCGATAGGACGGCCAAGGGTAAACCGTTCAAGGTTAATAGAGAAGCTTCTAGACACCTTTACGACCCCTCTCGTTAAACATAGTATCGCATATATATGGTCAACCAGTTAAAAACAACTATAACCCTAAGGGTAGGAGCTAATGCTCCTACCCTTAGGTTACATCATAGCTTACAGCAAGACGCCGTTGGAATCAGCACCGACGGACATGTCTTTCTGTTGTACGTAGACGCCCTGGTTGGTGGACTTGACCTTGGTCAGTTTTTCCAGTTGTTGCTCCAGGTCGGCTACAGATTCACCGTGGTCCAGCAGCATGTGCAGCTGGGTGGTGTCGGCTGGGGTTTGGATGCCCTTGCCGAAGATGCCGGTGGAACGGATCACAGTGCCGGAGAAAGCAGCAGTGATGTTCTCGGACTTGTCGAACAGGCTGACGGTAGCTACCGGGATTGGGCCCTTGTAGTTTTCCGGGTTGTCGTAGAAGCTGATGCGCGACAGTGCTGGTGGGACACCGTAGTGCTTGGAGTAGTCCAGCACGTTGAGCAGGTCTTGGAAGTCTTGCTCTTCGTTGTCACCGTTGGCGAACAGCGAGAACAGCGAGATCTTCTGAACGACGTCGCGGTCGACTTGGCCACGGGTCTTGCCTGGCTCGTTGCGGAACTCCATGTAGTTGATAGGAGCGTTGAGCTGGTTCGGTTGGGTTTGGATCGCCATCGACTGCAGAGTCTTGATGGAGTTTTCCATTTCGACTTGGGAGGTGTGGTCGGTGATGATCGCCAGTACTGCCGAGTGACCGTTCTGTTTCAGCCAACGGATCACCAGGGTAGCCAGCAGTGCACCAGAACCACCAGCGCCGGAGCAGGCAACGATGTTGAACACGCCTGGGGTGTACTTGTTCATGGTGCGGTCAACGAACGGTACGGCCTCGGCGTAGTTGGTAGCCTTGACTTTACCGGAACCGTTGGCGAGCTTCTTCGGATCACCGCTCAGTGGGACGCGTTCCAGCGGGATGCCCAGTTCTTCTGGCAGGCGGTTGTTACCGGAGGCGTCGAGTGCCAGGTAAGTTGCCTTGGCCACCTTGTCCGAGTAGGTGCTGGCTTTCAACAGCTTAGCGATGTTGATACCGGCGCCGCCGCAGACGATGATGTTCAGCTCTGGTTTAGTCGACATAAATTACTCTCTTTACCAAGTGGAAGTGTATTGCGAAATCATTTATGTAAAAGATCTGTAGATCCATACACGTAGGTAATATAGGCTTGTAAATTTATTACCCTACATAAAAAGGTTATCCAGTATAAATGCAAAAAAAGAAAAGCATTACCTACCAGTACCTAAACCACAGGGGCAAGGACTGGTAGGCTAAGCTTAACTACACTGGGATGCTATCAACTAACTAGGTCGAACCCTACAACGACCAGGTATGTGATTGAGCAATACAATATAAAGTGCAGTTACAAAAAAATAAAGTATAACCCCACCCAATACCCCTAGACCAGGCGACAGTGTCGGCTAGGATCAGGGCATTGAGCAGGGGGAGGTTTTCTTTGGTTGCCTCAACAGCACAACCCAACCAGCGAGTGACGAGGCAGACGATTACTGGTTGTTGCCTTAGGACCTCCTAACCTTTGGCAGGGGCAGGGGCTACAGCATGGGTCGAAGATACAAAGGAAGAGTGACGTACCAATTGAGAGGCACACCGGCCAGCAAACCTGACAACGGGTACATCACTCTGACTAGACAAGCGAGGGCAAAATCTAGTCTACACGGCCGCTAGGTCCATGTTTGGCTCCACGTCCTGGATTCGAACCAGGGACCAACAGATTAACAGTCTGCTGCTCTACCGACTGAGCTAACGTGGAAGAATAAAGTATCCGTTCGCCACACCCGCGCTATTCGCATATTAGCCAGCGCGTCATGTACTTACATTCCCGTTGCCACGGATCACAGCAAAGCGCTCAGCGCGCTAGCACGGGAAAGAGTCCCCCTAGGACTTCTTGTGTGGGCTGCTTGCGCAATGCAAAGCCGCCCTGCGAGCCAACCTGACCGTCGGCTAAATGCCAGCAACAAGGTACCGTGACGAACCTTGCTGCCGGACTAGGTGTGTGTTCCTCAGCGCCCTTCGCCGCCCACAGCGCACCACCTTTGCTGAGGGACACACATTTGGTAGAGAGTACACGATTCGAACGTGTGGACCCATAAGTGTCGTTGGCCGACACCCTGAGCACATCCGGTTTCATGTAAGGCAGCCCTAGGGTACGCCCACAATCCTCCAGACTCCTTAAACCACTCGGACAACTCTCTGTAAACTGCTTTGTATAACATAGGAAATCGGGACGGATCCCAGGGTAGAGCCCTGGTCTTACGTCGTAAGCATACGACGCATTCTGGATCGCCCTCCGTCTTGGAGCTTTTCTTCCCTAAGTCTAGCCAACCCTGACGGCCGTTAGGCTAGAGAGTTAACCGCCACCCGGGTTTATCCAAATATGGTGCGAGAGACGGGCATCGAACCCGTATGGCCAGAAGCCGACAGATTTTAAGTCTGTTGTGTATACCAATTCCACCACACTCGCATAACACACCGTTACATATCATAACCATGTGTAGTAAAAAGATAAGAGGAACTGCTCCAGATTGCGACATCCTTCACAATCCCCCTGTCACCTAGACCTCGGTAATAGTGTTAACCCTTTTACCGCCGTAAAGGCCCGCCTCTCTAGTCCACTCTTCCTATTCACTGCTTCACGGCAAGCGTTGGCTCGGCGCTAAGCAGCTGGTCGGAGCCACCTGGTATATGAACTATCGTGACTTAGTGGGTTTGACGTTCCACTCATAGGTTCTGCTCAGAAAAGCTTGTCATCGCGATTCGTTGCATCATACAACCACCGGCTCCACCTTAAGGTTCCGGCTGATCTCCTCAATGGGAGAATTCGGTTTAGGCGTTAACAATCACACCTGTTGTATATAATGGATTATTGCAGTAACAAATTAACCAATTGGACTACCAGTGGCAGACTGCATGCCGTTTACTGGGGCCTCACCAGCTCTTATGATCAAATCACCTTTGGACTCAACGATGTATTCATTGGCTTCTTTGAAAGTGTTACCCAGATAGTAGAGACCAGTGCCGTTGTAGCCGATGCCGTAGTACTGCATTTCACACTGATCGCTAGACTCAGCAGAGATCATTGCTGTCAGGTGTTCTTGTGCGATAGCTGAACTAACGTTTTCAACATAGACGGGGTTGGCGTACTCACTGAACTCGGCAATGAACTTGTCATCTACCAAGACAACCAACGCTGACAGGCCGTTGCTAAGCCACTTGCGATGCGACAGGATGATTACTTTACCTGGGTAGCGATTACCAGTTTTGGTGATCTCTTCACGGATAAGGTTTTTGGTAGTTTTGCTGAAATTGCTGAAAACTGTGTCATAGTACTTGAGCTGATCCGGGTCATCCAGTACAAAAGGGCGTTTGACACTAGGGATATCTTCTTCTGGTTCTGGGTCCCTTGCAGACTTGGCATTAGCCTTAGCGTAGTTAGCTTCCAGCATCGCCAGTTTGTTTTCTGGGATCAGCCCACCTTCGCGAAGCTCTTTGATCATTTCCTTTGTGGCGTAAACGTTGTATTGCTGAATACGTTTGGCGGTCAACGAGTAAGCGTCGAAGAAGCTACCGTCCAGGTACGCACCAACGTTACCATGGAAGTTAGCCAGGATGGTACCGGAGTCGTACTCTTCCTCTAACTCTGCCACACCACCTGGGGTCAGGCCTGCTTTAGCCAATGCTTAGCGCAGGTTAGGGTTAGCACTGAACATAATCTCACGTGCCAATGCCGCGATGCGAACTGGATCAGAGCCGTGTAGTAATGCAGGCAGATCAAAATCTACCGCACCTGGGTCGTCAGTGAGGGTCTCT